>RCNI01000550.1_pt1 | contig 22785 bp, 23 predicted proteins | sample 2041151 | NCBI WGS metagenome assembly RCNI01 (sample SAMN09708214, study PRJNA481090) | feces metagenome | isolation source: feces | place: Antarctica: Albino Rookery | reverse complement strand
TGTTAGAATTTCAATATTTTATTAGAATTAACTAAAAGACAAAGTCCTGAAATGAGTGTACTCATTCGAGACTTTGTCTACAGTCTGAACTACATCACTCATTCAATGATGTAGTTTTATTTTTCTCTATATGCGCAGCATGGAATTTAAAAAAGATACCAGTCTTTCACTCTTAGGATTTTCAAAAATTTCTGTTGTGGTTCCCTCTTCAATAATTTTTCCCTTATCCATAAATACAACTCTATCCGCTACCTCTTTTGCAAAGCCCATTTCATGTGTAACGATGATCATTGTCATATGTTTCTCTGCAAGTTCTTTCATTACCTTTAGCACTCCACCTGTAATTTCAGGATCAAGCGCACTTGTGGGCTCATCAAAAAGCATGATATCCGGTTTCATCGCAAGTGCTCTGGCTATGGCAATTCTCTGCCTCTGTCCTCCTGAAAGCTGAGAAGGATAGACGTCTCTTTTATCCGGAAGATCTACCAGTCTGAGAAGTTCTTCTGCTTCCTCAATAACTTCATTCTTTTTTCTACGTTGAACTTTTAAAGGTGCATAAGTAATATTGTCAATACACGTCATATGAGGAAAGAGATTAAAATGCTGAAATACCATTCCCGCACTGCCTTTCAGTTCCAAACTTCCTGACGTAATCTGATTAAGCCCGTTTATACTTCTTAATAATGTACTCTTTCCGGAGCCTGATGTACCTATAATCGCAACGATTTCACCTTCTTTTAAAGCAAAATTTACATGATCTAATGCTACACATCCGGAATAAGTTTTTACAATATCTTTCATTTCCAATATAGTTCCCATTACCATTCCTCCTTAACATCATATCTTGTAACATACTTTTCAATTTTCTGTGAAATCAGAGTAAGTACAAATGTCATAATAAGATAAATTACGGCTGCCATGAAAAAAGGATACATACTTGTAGATGTATTTACCGCACTGTTTGTTGCCTTCATAAGTTCTGTTACCGCTAATGCAGATGCAAGTGCCGTATCTTTTACCAGAGTTATTGCCTCATTTACGACAGGAGGGAGTATCGCTTTCATCGTCTGAGGAAGGATTATATCTTTCATTGTCTGGTTTTTAGACAAACCAAGAACATAAGCCGCCTCATACTGTCCTCTGTCTATGCTGTTAATCCCGCCTCTGTATATTTCTGCAAAATATGCAGCATAATTTAAAACATAAGTAAGAATGACCGCAGTAAACGCCGAAATCTGTATATGAAGTTTAAGCGGAAAGAAAAAATAAAAGAAAAACAGCTGTAGCATTAATGGTGTTCCGCGAAACAGCCATACATAAATTTTACATAAAATACTGATGGGTTTAAATCTGCTATTGCTACCTAATGCCACCGGCAGACCTAATGGCAGAGACATAACAAGAGTAAGTACAAAGATGAGAACCGTCATCCATGCTGATTTCAGCATAAACGGTAGAAAATTTATTATTACCTCCATTTTAATTCCTTTCTATGAGGAAAGCCAGACCGAATAGTTTTATCAGCCTGACTTTTATATATTCTAACAACGACTATAGAAAATATCTGAGACTATTCCAGAGGCTCACATACAACAATATTTTTGCCAAACCATTTATTGCTTATTTTTTCTGCCTCTCCATTTTCGAATAAGGTTTTCATTCCCTGATTAACTTTATCTCTCAGTTCTTTATTATCTTTTGCAAATCCGATAACATAGAAATCATCACCTAAGGTGTAAATGTTTTCCTTCAGTTCTCCTCCAAGATTTTTATTGGTAAATTCTCCTAATACCTGATCTACTGCAATGACATCAACTCTTCCTGCTTTTAAATCCATAATGGCAACATCATAAGTATCATATTCCTTGATATTATCTTTAAAAGAATCATATGCTTCATTTTCTTTTAACATTTTCAGTGCTGATGAATCAACCTGTGTTCCAATTTTAAGATTTGCCAGTTCTTTAGGATCTTTAACGTCTATGTCGCCGCTTGCAAGAGACATAAGTACAATTTTATTATTTAGATATTTGTTGCTTAACGCCATTTTTTCGAGTCTGTCAGGTGTAATTGACATACCGTTCCATACACAATCAATCGTACCCGCTTCAAGTTCCATAACCTTTGCATCCCAGTCAATTGTTTTAAACTCAACTTTCATTCCCAGTTCTTCTCCAAGAGCATTTGCGAGATCAATATCAAAACCAACGAGATTCCCCTCTTTATCACGGTACCCCATAGGTGCAAACGTATCGTCAAGACCGATAACAAAAGTTTCACCTGCTTTTCCATTTGTATCATCTCTTGTTTCATCACTACAACCAGTTACAAGCAAAACGGAAACAACTAATATAAAAACTAATCCCACATTCAATAATTTCTTCATTTTGTCCTCCTTTTTCTTTATCACTTTATCTCTTTAAAGTATAGATATACTATACACTCTGTTTTTGTATATGTCAAGACTTTCATTTTAGCATTTTAAAACTTTATTGCATTAAAGTTTTCAGGTAAAAAAAAGGCGGCATTTAGCCGCAATAACTCTTACTCACCAATAATCTCATACATTTTAACAGCATCTTCCTTTTTACAGGATTCTATAAGTTCTAACACCCTTATATCTAATGAGCTGTTTCCAAACTCAATATGGATTTCATCTCCGGGTTTAACCTCTGCACTGGCCTTGATGATCTTACCGTTAAGCGATACTCTCTCCTGATCACAGGCTTCTTTTGCTACTGTTCTTCTTTTAATTAGTCTGGAGTTCTTTAAAAATTTATCGATTCTCATATTCTTCCCCTTTCTAAATAAATAAAAGGACAAGCAGAAGCCGTCCTTTTAAAAACAATTTGCTTATTTATTTACTGCATCTTTAAGAGCTTTACCTGCTTTGAATACAGGAGCTTTTGAAGCAGCGATTTCGATAATTTCTTCAGGTTTTCTTGGATTTCTTCCCTGTCTTGCTTTTCTTTCTCTTGTTTCAAAAGTACCAAATCCGATTAACTGTACTTTTTCGCCTTTAATTAAAGCTTCTTCAACACTTGCTAAAAATGCATTAATTGCAACTTCTGCATCTTTCTTTGTGAAATTTGTTTTTTCTGCTACTGCAGCAACTAATTCAGCCTTGTTCATTATAAATCCTCCTTAAAATACGTACATCAGTACAAAACTTATTTTTTATTATTCATTTTTGCTTCTATCCAAAGTCTGTCCATTTCTTCGAGGTTCATCTTCTCTAAAGTTCTGCCTGATTGGATAGCTGCGTTTTCCATATATTCAAATCGTTTAATGAATTTCGCTGTACATCCATTTAACGATTCTTCCGGATTGATTTTCAAAAAACGCGAAACATTTACCATAGAAAAAAGTAAATCACCAAACTCCTCAAAAATAGCATCATCATCCTGATTTTGCTGTGCTTCTCTTAATTCGGCAATTTCTTCTTCAAGTTTATCAAGTGCTCCTGATACATCTTTCCATTCAAAACCGATTTTGGCTGCCCTGCTCTGAACTTTTTCACTTCTAAGAAGAGCCGGCAATGCTATTGGAACATCTTTTAATCTATCTGTAACACTCTGCTCCCCGTGTTCCTGACTTTTTATATTTTCCCATTTTTCAAGTAGTTTGTCAATACCTTTTATGCTTTCTTCAGAAAAAACGTGCGGATGCCTGTGTATCATTTTATTACACTCGTCATTGATAACATCTTTAAGTTTAAAACTCTCACTTTCTTCCGCTAAAAGACCATGAAATACAACCTGAAGAAGAACATCTCCCAATTCTTCTCTAAGGTTAACCATATCTCCTCTGTTTATAGCATCAATAACTTCATAAGACTCTTCTAACATTGCTTTTCTTAACGTTTCATGAGTCTGCACTCTGTCCCATGGGCATTCTTTTCTAAGAATACGGACAATTTCTACAAGACGTGAAATTGCCTCTCCATTTGTATTTCCATCTGTATATAGTGCTTTATATTCTTCTTTCATTTTATTTCACAAACTTTCTAATCATACCGGATATTTTATTACCGCCCGGAAGTAATTCAACTTCATCCACCGTGATTGCTTTTACAACAAAGATAAGGATTGTATACACAACCGCGCCTACCATAATTGCCAATAGAGTTGCAATGCCGTTTCCCAATAAACCGCCAGTCAGCTTATAAACAGCATAAACAGCGAGCCCCATTGCTCCGGCAGCTATTCCCGGTCTTGCATAAATCAGGCCATAATTAAATTTAACACCTGTATACTTTTTAATCGTTCTGTTATTAAGTATCATTGCAACAACATAAGCGATAATTGTTCCTACTGCCGCTCCTTTTATGTTAACTGCGTGAATTCCTACCAGAATATAAGTTACAATTACCTTACCTATACATCCAATAAATAAATGTTTTACCGGAACGGTCTGACGCCCTATTGCCTGCAATACTCCTACGGAAGTCTGTGTTACCGCAAGGAATACAATGCCTACTGACATAACCATGAGTGTTGGAGCTGCTGTAATCGCACTTGCTTTCTGTGCTGAATATAAAAGTAACAGGATTGGTTCTGCAAGAACAAAAATGCCCACTGCACATGGAAAAGCCATAATCATTGTCATTCTATAACCCATTTGAATATTATCCTGTACGTCGTTTTTCTGCTTTAAACTAAAAGCAGCGGCTATGGCCGGAACGAGACTTACTGCTACGGCCTGAGTAAAGATCTGCGGTAAAGCAATGAGTGAATTACAGAAACCGCTGAATAGACCGTAAAGACTTTTTGCTTCTGCAAGAGTCCATCCTGTAGCCTGTAATCTTGTCATAATAATACTTGTATCAATAAGTGTCATGATTGGCATCATTTCACTTCCAATGATAATCGGTACTGCAATGGCTATAATCTTTTTCAGTATCTCACTTGTACTTTCTACATCTTTATTATGAATATCTATCTTGCGATGTATTATATTACGGTTCATAAAATAGATAGCAACCATAATTAAAAGGCCGCCAAGAGCTCCTGCGGATGCACCAAAAGAAGCACCTGCAGCCGCTTCCTTAAAGCCTATTCTCATTAAAGAATACGCTGCAAACAATCCTACAAATACTCTTACCAACTGCTCAGTAATTTCTGATATTGCTGTAGGATTCATATTCTGTCGTCCCTGAAAATAACCACGGAACGAGGACAGTAACGGTACAAATAAAAGTGCCGGTGCAATAGCTTTTACAGCAAGGGCTGCATCAGGATTTCCTAATTTTTTTGTAATTACTTCAGCTCCGAAAAAACAGATAAAGAAGGAAAATAGCCCAATTGCAAACATCAAACCAATTGCTGTCTTAAAAACCTTATGTGCATTTTTATGCTGTCCCAATGCAATTCTCTCTGAAACCATTCTTGAAAGAGCAACTGGTATTCCTGCTGTTGCTAATACCAGCAGAACTGCATATATCGTATATGCAAATCCATAATAAGACATGCCATCTGCGCCAATCCAGTTTGTTAGCGGAATACGAAATATTGCTCCGAAAACTTTGGCAATAACCCCTGCTATACCCAGTACAGCAGCACCTTTTATAAGTTTATTATCTTTTGACATAAAACCTTCTCTTTCTATAATTGTTTTAAAATATTTTTTGTAGCCTTTTCTGCCTCAAATATAGTTCTTTCCATATCTATTGTAGTATATACTCCGTTTTCATAAAGAACTTTTCCGTCAGACATAGTTAAAACAATATCACTTCCGGATGCAGAATAAACAATGTTATTTAACATATTATGAATTGGATGCATATTCGGTACATCTGTACGCATAACAAGAATATCAGCTTTATTACCTTCTTTAAGAACACCACAGTCTTTTCGACCCTGAGCCATAGCTCCATAATATGTTGCAGCTTTTATTGTATCTTTTGGCGTAACCACTGTAGGATCACTTGCCTTTACTTTTGCAATTGTAGCAAATGCTTTCATTTCTTCAAGGAAGTTCATGCTGTTATTGCTGGCAACACTGTCTGTACCGATTCCAACAGCAATACCCATATCCAGCATTTTGGGAACATTGCACATTCCACTCGCAAGTTTCAGATTACTTATCGGGTTTGATGCGACCGTGACACCTTTGTCTCTTAAAATATCAAAATCTTCCCCTTCACACCATACGCAGTGTGCAGCAAGAGCCGGAACATCAAATAAACCACAATCTGCAAGATACTGAACAGGAGTCATTCCATTGTGGCGTTTTTTACATTCTTCATGTTCAAACTGGGTTTCAGAAACATGAACATGCATAATAAGATTTTTATTCTTTGCAAACTGCGAAATAGCTCTTGCTGTTTTTTCATCAGAAGTATATTCTGCATGAAGGCTGGCATCCATAAGTATTCTGCCGTTTTCTTTACCATGATAATTTCTGATTGCGTCTTCTGCTTCTTTTACAGAAATCATATCGTCAAAGTTTTCTCCTGTAAAGTTAACAATAGATCTGGATATATTCGCTTTGCTTCCACTATGTTTTACAGCTTCTGCCATTGCTGAAACAAAGAAATACATATCAGAAGATGATACAATTCCGAAGCGCAGAGACTCTGCAATGCAAAGCATAGTACCCCAGTAAACAGCTTCATCTGAAAGTTTATCTTCAAACGGAAAGATTTTCTGATTCAGCCAGTCCTGAAGAACCAGATTTTCACCATAACCACGCATCAATGCCATTGGTGAATGCGCATGTGCATTATAAAATGCCGGCATAAGCAATCTGTCCTTGCCTTCATATACTCTGCCGTAATCCTTTTCCGGCAAAGTCTTTCCTATGTAATCAATTCTATCATTTTCAATGCCGACATACATATTTTCTTCTACATCAAATTTTTCATTAATTATTGTTATTTCCTTAAAAAGCATAATCTCACCTCGTTAAGTTATTATTAATACATAATCACTACATTATAACATAAATTTGAAATTTTTTGTAATGAAACTGTGAAATAACTATATTTTCCCCTTTAGGCAAAGTTATTTTTACCTTCTATAAAAAATACTCCCGAAAAACCAGAAGATTCTCCAGGAGTAAAATGCTTTTTATCAACGATTAAATTTGTGCAAGTTCTTTATAGAATTTGAAAAATAGGTGTATATGTTCTCATAGATTTTATGAAACTACTGATTTATTGTAACACTTTTTCTTTTGACAAGCAGAAATATTAATTTCCGACACCAAAATCTGTGTTTTCAAAAAGCACCTCAACGGTCGGATCCTCTATTAAAGATTTATATTCCTCTTTAAACCATTCAATAAGTTGCGGATCTTTCTTCACCTTTGTAGTATTATCTGTATATACATTTACAGTTCCCAGCGAGAAATACTCTTTAAGAATTTTCATATCTTTTCTTATCATTTCTTTCGTCTGACCTTTTATTCCAACCATAAGGCATGGTGAATCGAAATACTCTGCTACTTCATCAGGAGTCTTAAAATCTGCATGTTTATTGAGATATCCCTCTCTGAATTTTTCATCAAAAGTTTCCACTCCTATCTTGAAAACAATAGGAATTCTAAAGAATGTACGCATTTCATCAAGTCTATGCCTGTAAATCCAGTGACTTTCCAGAAAAAGCTTATTAATATTTTTAGCAATAATAACCTTCCTAATATCCTCCAGAGTTTCTTTTGGTAACTCAAAACAGCTTGCAGAATCAATAACCTCAAGTACGCCATATTCACCTGTAACATTGGATAAAACCTGTTGATTAAGTTCTACCATTTCAGATATATTAGTCGAATTATCTTCTATATAATCGCAGAAAGTGCATTTTCCCCATACACATGGTCTTGCTTTAAGAAGGACTATTTCTCTTTGATTTTTATTTGTAATCCTACTGTATCTTTCCATATTTTTCTCCCAGAATACCTTTTTTCATTACCTGCTCAGAAAAAAATGCTGCAAGTGATTTATCTGCATATTCCGTGATTACCTGAACAATAAAGCAACTTACGGTTAAATTCATACCGATTCCGTGAAACAGGGCTACAAGGTATGATGAACCTGATGATGTGATTCCTCCAAAGATAAACGCTGTAATTACAGCACTTGCCACTGCAGTAGGGAAAGAGATAATCAGTCCGGAACCGATTAGTTTCTTACCTTTAAGCCATCCTTTTTTTGAGACATATTCAGTTGTAAGTGATGTCAGAATCTGTACCGGAAAATAGTACAAAGAATAGATGTCAAAAGTTAAACCACTGATCACGCTACCTGAAATACCCGCAATCATACCGTATTTGGCACCTAAAAGTCTTGTGATAAGTATGGTTCCTATGGAATCCATATAAATTGGTAAGTGTAAATTCATTGCAATAAAAGGACAAACCGTGTTAATTACCATACCTAAAGCAACTAAGCAGAGTTTGTCCGTAAGAAATCTGTCTTTCATATTCATTCTCCTATCTTACGATTCTTGGTTTTTTATCCTGGGAAGTTTGCGAACCAGTCCAAAGAAAAATTCTTTGATTTTATGAATAGTATTAAATTTTCACTTATCATTTTATTACTTTTCTTTTTATTAATCAAGGAAAATCTTTTAATATTTTTCCTTTTTTCGGTATAAATCTGCATTTTTAACAAAGAATAAAACAAGAAAAATAAAGCAGGAGGAATTTTATGAAAGCAACAGGAATTGTTAGGAGAATTGATAATTTAGGCAGAATTGTAGTTCCTAAAGAAATGAGAAGGATACTGAAAATACGCGAAGGAGATCCTATTGAAATATATGCCGGTGTTGATGGAGAAATTGTTTTAAAAAAATACTCCCATTTACTTGATATGATGCACCCCGCAGAAGAATTTGCAGAAACAGCTGCAGGAATTCTTGGTACAACTGTAGCAATTTCTGATACAGATAATTATATTGCCGCAGGTGGAAAAGGCAAAAAGCAATATATTAATACCCATATTGATGATAGTCTTGATAATATTATTCAGAGTAAAAAGAAATATCTTCATGATGAAAAAGCAGTTGTTCCTATCCTTTATCAGGGTGATGCAATCGGATCCGTTTCCATCATTCCACCAGAACAGAAAACACTTGGAGAAATAGACTTTAAAACAGCTGAACTTGCCGCAGAATTTCTTTCCAAGCAGGTATATGACTAAATAAAATGGGACGATTATACTATTTTATTTCAGTATAATCGTCCCTCTCTATTTTAATTATCGCAAAACTATATCTCTACTCTCCATCCGAATCGGTCTTCTCGCTTTCCAATCTGAATATCTGTTACTTCATCATAGAGTTTCTGACTTAATTCTCCTATCTTTCCATCACCAATTGCCAGTACTTCATCTTTATAACGAAGGGTTCCTACTGGTGAAATCACTGCTGCTGTTCCTGTACCAAAGACTTCTTCCAGTGTTCCGTTTTTCTGTGCTTCAATAAGTTCTTCTGCAGATACCTTTCTTTCTTCCACAGGATATCCCCAGTCTCTGCAGATTGTCAAAACTGAATTTCTTGTAATTCCCGGAAGAATACTTCCTGTAAGCATAGGTGTAATAACTTTTCCGCCAATCTTAAAGAAAATGTTCATTGCTCCTACTTCTTCAACATATTTTCTCTCTACACCGTCAAGCCACAGAACCTGTGAATATCCATCAGCATGAGCTTTTTCCTGACCGGCAAGACTTACCGCATAGTTTGCACCTGCTTTAGTAAATCCCGTACCACCTCTTACGGCTCTTACATACTCATCTTCAATCCAGATTTTTGCCGGATTAAGTCCACCTTTGTAGTAAGCTCCACTTGGTGAAAGGATAATCATAAATTTGTATTCACTTGAAGGATCAACACCAAGGAACGATTCTGTTCCAATCATAAAAGGACGAATATATAATGAAGTTCCGGGTTCAGAAGGAATCCAATCTGCGTCTGCTTTTACCAGTTCCTTAACTGCCTGTACGAAATCTTCTTCCTGAATCTCCGGCATACAAATTCTTTTTGCAGAATTATTCATTCTTCTGGCATTCATTTCCGGACGGAAAAGATAGCATTTACCATCTTCATCTTTATAAGCTTTCAGTCCTTCAAAAATTTCCTGTCCATAATGAAAAACTACTGCGGCAGGAGAAAGGCTTAAATCCTCAAAAGGTTTGATTTCTGCATCATGCCAGCCTTTACTTTCAGAATATGTCGTCGTAAACATATGATCAGTAAAAATTCGTCCAAAGCCGAGCTCTCCTTCCGGTTTTTTCTTAGGATTTGTTGTTTTTGTAACTTTTATCTCCAACATGTTTTTTGCTCCTCTCTAAACAGTAAGGATTGCTCCTTTATCTGTCGATGACACCAGTTTAGCATATCTTGCAAGGTATCCTGTTTTTACCTTTGGTTCAGGGCAGATCCATAATTTCCTTCTTCTTTCAAGTTCCTCATATGAAACTTTTAATTCAATTTTACAGGAAGGGATATCTATTTCTATTCTGTCACCTTCCTCAACAAGTGCAATCATACCACCTGCTGCAGCTTCCGGACTTACATGTCCGATAGAGGCACCTCTCGTTGCTCCGGAAAATCTTCCATCAGTAATCAGTGCAACACTGTCATCAAGTCCCATTCCGCAGATTGCTGATGTAGGATTCAGCATTTCACGCATCCCCGGTCCTCCTTTTGGACCTTCATAACGAATAACCACTACATCTCCCGGATTAATTTTTCCTGAATAGATTACTTCTATCGCTTCTTCTTCTGAATTAAATACTCTTGCCGGACCCTCATGTTTCATCATTTTCTCTGACACTGCAGATTGTTTTACGACACAGCCGTCTTTGGCAAGATTACCTCTTAATACCGCAATTCCACCACTCTCTGAGTATGGATTGTCTATTGGTCTGATCAGTTCTTCGTCTTTATTTTCTGCATATTTAAGATTTTCTTCCATTGTCTTTCCTGTTACAGTCATAACATCTGTGTTAAGAAGATTCTTCTTTGTAAGTTCCTTCATCACTGCATAAACTCCACCTGCCTGATCAAGATCTTCCATAAAAGTATCTCCTGCAGGTGCCAAATGACACAGATTTGGTGTTTTGTCACTAATCTCATTGACCATATCTAAATCCAGTTCAACCTCTGCTTCATGAGCAATAGCCGGAAGATGAAGCATAGTATTTGTAGAGCATCCTAGTGCCATATCCACTGTTTCTGCATTGTGAAACGCTTCTGCTGTCATAATATCACGAGGTCTTATGTCTTCTCTGATCAGATCCATAATTTTCATTCCGGTTTTCTTTGCAAGTCTTATTCTTGCTGAATAAGGTGCCGGAATTGTACCGTTACCTTCAAGAGCCATTCCGATTGCCTCAGTAAGACAGTTCATAGAATTTGCTGTATACATACCGGAACATGACCCACAGGACGGGCAGGCATTCTCAACATATTCCTGAACATCATTTTCATCCATTGTGCCTGCATGATAAGAACCAACTGCTTCAAACATATGGCTTAAACATGTTCTTTTTCCGTTATTCAACCTTCCTGCAAGCATCGGACCGCCTGAACAGAAGATAGCCGGAATATTCAGCCTCGCTGCTGCCATGAGGAGTCCGGGTACATTTTTATCACAGTTAGGAATCATTACCAAACCATCAAACTGATGTGCCATTACCATAGCTTCTGTACTGTCAGCAATCAGATCTCTGGTTACAAGAGAATACTTCATACCTGTATGTCCCATCGCAATGCCATCACATACTGCAATAGCAGGAATCATAACCGGAGTTCCACCTGCTGCTCTCACTCCGGCTTTTACCGCCTCTTCAATTTTATCCAGATTCATATGTCCCGGAATAATTTCGTTATAGGAACTGACCACCCCCACTAAGGGGCGCTCCAGTTCTTCTTCAGTCAATCCCAGTGCATAAAGCAGACTTCTGTTTGGTGCTCTTTCGATGCCTTTTTTTATATTGTCCGAACGCATGCAATTATCCTCCGTTATCTTCAAATTTAGTTAGATGCTGTATCTAAATCTGCATCATTTTTCCATAGCATTTTTTCACGAAGCTCTTTTCCAACAACTTCCATAGGGTGTTTTGCAAGCTGCTCTCTCTTTGAATTAAAGAAACAACGACCATTTTTGTTTTCTGCAATCCACTTTCCTGCAAAAGTACCATCCTGAATATCTTTTAGTACTGCTTTCATGTTTTCTTTTGTTTCTTTTTCAGGAAGAACTCTCGGTCCGGATACATATTCACCAAATTCAGCTGTATCTGAAATAGAATAATTCATTGCCGCAACTCCGCCTTTATTAATCAGGTCTACAATAAGCTTCATTTCATGGATACATTCAAAATATGCATTTACAGGATCGTATCCGGCTTCTACTAAAGTTTCAAATCCCATTCTCATTAAATCTACAACACCACCGCAAAGAACAGCCTGTTCACCGAATAAATCTGTTTCTGTTTCCTGATTCATCGTAGTCTCCAGGATTCCTGCTCTTGCACCACCGATACCTGCGATATATGCAAGTGCTGTATCATAAGCATGACCTGTTGCATCCTGTTCTACAGCTACCAGGCAAGGAACACCTTTACCTCCAACGAACTGACTTCTTACTGTATGACCAGGTCCCTTTGGTGCTGCCATAAATACGTCTACATCAGCAGGGGGAACGATTTGTTTGTATCTGATATTGAAACCGTGTGCGAAAGCAAGGGCATTACCTGCTGTAAGATTTGGAGCAATTTCTTTTTTATATACATCTGCCTGCACTTCGTCGTTGATTAGAATCATAACAATGTCAGCCTTCTTTGTTGCTTCTGCAACAGTCATAACATCAAATCCGTCTTTTTCTGCTACAGCCCATGATTTTCCGCCTTTACGAAGTCCTACAACTACATCACATCCGGAATCTCTAAGGTTCTGTGCGTGAGCATGTCCCTGTGAACCATATCCGATGATTGCTATTGTTTTTCCGTTTAAGTTGTTTAAGTTACAATCTTTTTCATAATACATTTTTGCCATAGTTAAATTCTCCTTTTTCTTTAGTTTCATCATATATTGTTTCTTCACCGCGTTCTAAAGCAGTGCTTCCTGTTCTTACTATTTCCATAACAGGAAAACTTTTAAGAACCTTTTCAAAGCTCTCGATTTTTTCTCATCACCAATCATTGCAAGCGTCAGTGTTTTTACTGTTACATCAACAATCTGCGCTCTGAAAATATTAGCAATCCGAATAACCGAATTCCTTTCTTCACTGTTTTCTGCCTCGACTTTAAAAAGCACAAGTTCTCTTCGAATTGCATTCTCATCATTAAGAACCTTTAATGAGTGCACAGGAAACAGTTTCCTAAGCTGATTTGAAAGAATTAAAATCTGATGTTCATCTGCAATAACTTCTATCGTAATTCGTGTTACCTCAGGCTTATCCGTTGTTCCCGCAGACAAAGATTCAATATTGTATCCTTTCCTTGAAAACAGTCTTGCCACCTGCGATAATACACTTGCTTCGTTATCAACAAGGACAGAAAGTGTATGTCTTTTTTCCTTTCCCATATCATTCTGCCTCCTTTCTTAATCAATCATAAATTTAGTAATTGGATCTCCTCCTGCCACCATAGGTCTTACCATTTCATCTTCGTCTATTGCGCAGTCAATAACATATCCACAATCACTATTCAGAGCTTCAGTAACAGCAGTTTTCAGTTCTTCAACAGAGGTTACCTTCATTCCCCTCATTCCGTATGCCTCTGCAAGCTTTACGAAATCAACACCTCTGCATAAGGTTGTCTGCGAAAAACGCTTGTCATATATCAAGTTCTGCCATTGCCTTACCATTCCAAGCGCTCCGTTATTAAAGATCACCGTTATTACCGGTAGATGGAAACTTTTTTCTGTTGCAAGCTCATTGCAGTTCATTGCAAATGAACCATCACCTGTAACATGAAGCACAACTTTTTCAGGGAAAGCTGCCTTTGCACCAATAGCAGCACCAAGTCCGAATCCCATGGTACCAAATCCGCCGGAAGTTAAAAGCTGTCCCGGATAGCTGAAATGCAAGTGTTGTATTGTCCACATCTGATGCTGCCCAACATCTGTTGAAACAATCGAATCTTTTGGCAGATAATCACCCAGAACATCCAGTACCTGCTTAGGGGTAAGTGTATTTCCACTCTCCTCATACTCTGTCTCCGTTGGAAATGAGAAAACATATTCTTTCCATTCTCTATTGTCTTTTTCTTTTACTCTCTCATTAAGCATAGACAAAACTTTTTTTGCATCACCTACTATATGATGATCTGTTTTTACATTTTTATCAATTTCTGAACGGTCAATATCAATCTGAACAAGTTCTGCATCTTTTGCAAAAGTTGTAGGATCCAGAGCTACTCGATTTGAAAACCGGCATCCTACTGCAATAAGTAAATCACAGTTTCCACATGCCATATTGGAGGCTTGTGACCCATGCATCCCGATCATTCCTGTTGTAAGTGGATTTTGACCATTGAATCCTCCACCACCCATCAGTGTAATTGCAACGGGAGCATCAATTTTTTTTGCAAACTCCGCAAATTCTTTATGAGCTCGTCCTCTTACTACTCCACCTCCACAGATAAGCAGAGGTTTTTCTGCCTGTGCTATCATTTCAACAAGTTTTTCGATATCTTCCTTATCCGGAGTCGGAGCCTTAAAATCATGAGAAGCTCTTCCTATAAGTGCTTCCAGTCTTCCGTGGTTTGCATGCTCACAAACAGGAAGATGTGTATATTCTGCCATCTCTGCGGTAGCATTATTGAGAATGTCGATGAATACAGGACCCGGCCTTCCACTTCCTGCAATTGCAAAAGCTTCTCTTACTACATCAGCAACTTCATCTGCATGATGGACAATATAATTAAACTTTGTAATTGGCATTGTTATACCTGTAATATCCACCTCCTGAAAGGAATCTTTACCAATCAGTGGCTCACCAACATTGCACGAAATAAATACTACCGGTGACGAATCCATATATGCTGTTGCAATACCTGTCGTTAGATTTGTTGCTCCCGGACCTGATGTTGCAAAGCATACGCCTACTTTTCCTGTACTTCTGGCATATCCATCCGCTGCGTGGGACGCTCCCTGTTCATGTGAGGTAAGAATATGTCTAATTTTGTCACTGTACTTGTATAATTCATCATATACATTGAGGATTGTACCGCCGGGATATCCAAATACGGTATCAACCCCTTGTTCAAGAAGACATTCCATTAATATCTTCGCACCTGTCATCTGCATAAAACAACCTCCTTTAAAAAAAACCTTGTGGCTAAAAGTTACCACAAGGTTTGTTCTTTGACTGCTTAATCATTTGTCACTTATCATCTCTAAGCAATAACTATTGAAGTTTTAAAGGCATCACTTTTAGCACTATCTTTAATTACGTTGTTCTGTAATAAAATAATGCTAATAATATCTATAATGTTATATATATAGTTATTAAACATGATGACTTCTCCTTTCTTTTTTCTTACTGCAGTTATTTTATCATTGTCAAACCATAAAATCAATAGGATTTTTTGTTTAAATTAACAAAATTTCCTTTCTTTTTGTTTTTTTAAACAATTTTTTTGCATTTTTTTCTTTTTTTAGAATTTCAAGCAGTTTAACGCAATGTCCAAGTTTCTCCTGAGGTTTTACTGTCAGCCTTATATACGGTTCTATACCACCATGAATAAAAGCACTCATTCCGAAAACATCATTTACCGCCACAAGTACATACGGATTTAACGGATTCTTTTCTCCAAATGCGATAATAATTCTACCTTTCTGTTCGTAAATTCTTGTAACGGCAAGCTCCTCAGCAAGACTTCTGATTCTCGATATACGAATAAGGTTAAGAGTTTCTCTCGGCACATCTCCAAAACGGTCCATAAGTTCATCGATAACCTCATCTTCATCTTCTTCACTTCTTACTTCGGCAATACGTTTATACATTTGCAGTTTCAGCCTTTCATTTTCAATATACCAGTTTGGAATATTTGCGGTAGACATAATTTCAATAGTAACTTCTTCCGGATTTTCATTGACAATTTCTCCCTGCAACGCTCTGACTGCATCATCTACAAGTTTGCAATATAACTCATATCCGATATTCATCATATGTCCACTCTGCTCACTGCCCAGCAGATTTCCAGCTCCTCTTATCTCAAGGTCACGCATTGCAACTTTAAATCCGGAACCAAATTCAGTAAATTCTTTTATTGCTTTAAGACGCTTCTCTGCCACCTCCGTAAGAACCTTATTTTTCTGATACATAAGATATGCGTATGCCATCCGGTTAGAACGTCCTACTCGCCCTCTTAACTGATAAAGCTGGGAAAGTCCATAATTATCCGCATCAATAATAATCATGGTATTTGCATTAGAAATGTCTATTCCGGATTCAATAATTGTCGTTGCTACAAGCACATTATTTTCTCCATTGATAAAGCTGAGCATTACATCTTCCAGAATATGTTCATTCATCTGTCCATGACCTACAGCAACTTTTGCTTCAGGCACAAGTTCACGTATTTTGTCAGCAATTTTCTGAATTCCTCTTACACGATTATAGACGACAAATACCTGTCCTCCTCTATCCAGTTCCCTCTCGATGATATCTTTCATCATATAGTCATCCTGCTCCAGTACATAAGTCTGCACAGGATATCTTTCTTCCGGAGGTTCTTCAATTACACTCATATCTTTAATACCGGTAAGTGACATATTTAAAGTTCGCGGAATCGGCGTTGCCGAAAGCGTAAGTACATCTATATTTTCTTTAAGTGATTTTATCTTCTCTTTATGTGCAACACCAAAGCGCTGTTCTTCATCAATTACCAGGAGACCCAGATTCTTAAACTTTACATCAGAAGATACGAGTCTGTGTGTACCTATAATTAAGTCTATTTTCCCTGTACTCAATTTTTCTATAATCTGTTCCTGCTGTTTGTCAGAACGAAAACGTGAAAGCATCTCCACATTTACACCAAAATTTTCAAAGCGTTCTTTAAGTGTAAAATAGTGCTGATTTGCAAGAATTGTTGTAGGCACAAGCATTGCTGCCTGTTTGCCGTCTGCAATGCATTTAAAAATTGCTCTCGCTGCTACTTCCGTTTTACCGAAACCCACATCTCCACAAAGCAGACGATCCATTGCTGATGGTCTTTCCATATCCTCTTTTATTTCTTCAATGCAACGAAGCTGATCATCTGTCTCCGCATAAGGGAACGCATCTTCAAATTCCTTTTGCCATGAAGTATCTTTTTCAAAAGCATAACCTTTTGTCATCTTACGTTTTGCATAGAGATCAAGCAGTTCCTTTGCCATTTGTGCAATAGCCACTTTCGCCTTTGCTTTTGTTACTTTCCATTCTCCTCCGGAAAGCTTATTCAATCTCGGTGATGCACTGTCTGTACCGATGTACTTCTGGATAATATCCACCTGCTCTACTGGCACATAAAGCATATCATTTCCTGCATACTTGATTTTCAGATAATCCTTCTTCTCGCCCTGTACATTAAGCTGTTCAATCCCGATAAATTTACCGATACCATGATTTTCGTGTACAACATAATCGCCATTCGAAATGTCCGTAAATGACTGCATCTTATCCTGGGAAGTCTTCTTCTTTTTCTTCTTTCTATGAAGTTTCTGCCCTGAAAAAATATCATTTTCACTAATATAACATATTTTTTCCTTTGGAAAATCCATACCTTCTGTCAGATTCCCCTGTTTAAACAATATCTTTTCTTCCAGACCTATACGTTCTGTAAATTCTTTCAGATTATCAATTTTTTCTTTTGTAGAAGCTACAATTGTAATTTTGTATTTTTTCTTTACATAATCTTTCAGTTCACTTTCAAGGATATCCATTTTTCCATTGAAAGAAATAACCTGTCTGCTCTGCACGCTGTGAACTTCAGCAAGCTCATCAACACCTTTTATTATTTTTGAAAAAGGAGTAAGTACAAATACACTTTCTTTTTCATATACATGAAAGAAATCTTCCTTATCCGATAAAAGTTCAATATCTTTAGGAATAATCTGACCTCTCTCCAGCATCACATTAAAATCATCTTTTATTTCTGCACTTCGGGTATCGAGATATTCCCCTATACGTTCAGGATCATCGACAATTACAACACCTTTTTCCATATAATCCCATAGATATTCGGTTTCAGCATAAAAATAGTGCAGGTAGTTTTCCAACATCTGCAAATTGGAAACATTTTTGATGTATTCGCACAATTCATCTCTGCGTTTTTCAAGGTGATCTGCAGCTTCAAGATATTCTTCACCTTTTTGTACCAGACGTTTTACCTGCGCCGTATACTCTTTATAAAGTTTTTCTGCCGCCTGCTCAAATACTGTTTTGTCCGCCAGTATCTGCTCCGCCGGGAAGATTTCAATAAACTTTAAATTTTCAATAGAGCGCTGCGTATCTATATCAAAGATACGGATAGAATCCACTTCTGTATCGAAAAGCTCAATTCTAAATGGATTATCACTATCCGGCGTAAATAAATCAATAATCCCTCCACGTATGGAAAACTCCCCTGATGTTTCTACCAGTTCTCTTCGTTCATAGCCCAGTTTTACAAGCAGCTCTTTTAGTTGCTCAAGATTTATATCATCTCCAAGACTAATTTTGATTGATGATGATTCAAAGTTTCTATGCGGCGTGATTTTTTTTACAGCAACAGAAACAGGAGCAATAACAATACAGTCCTGCCCGGTTCTTAAAGCTTTTAAAATTTTTAATCTCTCCATCAGCAGGTCATGATTCTTTGCCTCATAACACAGAAAAACCTGCTCTTCTGAAGGTAGCACCAGTATTTCCTTATCACTAAAAAAAGAAAGATCTGAAGCCAATCGGTTTGCTCTTGCCCCAGAGGCTGTGATAACCAGGCTTTGTCCTTCTTCTCTTACAATGTGGGAAATAACAGGTGCACATCTGCTTTCGGAAATACCCGAAATATTAATAATTCCCTTTTTATTCATCTTCTTTTTTAGGCCTTTTCCTTATATTATATTTATTCATAGCCAAATCAGTACCGGATTCTACAATGCACTCAACTGCATTTACTGCAGTTGTTACTGTATCTTCCAGAATTTTTGTTTCCTCTTTGGTAAATCCTCCAATAACAAAATCTACAAGATCGCCCTTTTTCGGTCCACCCATCCCTATTCTGATACGCGGGAAGCTCTGCGAATTTATGTGCTGAACAATGGAACGCATACCATTATGTGTCCCTGCACTTCCGGACTTTCTGATTCTGAGTGTACCAAGTTCAATATCTATATCATCGTAAATAACAATTAAGTTTTCAGGAGGCAGTTTATAAAAGTTCATTACTTCCTGAATGGCTTCACCGCTTAGATTCATAAAAGTCTGTGGTTTAACCAGAATAATTTTCTGGCCGGAGATTCTTCCTTCTCCGACCAGAGCTTTAAACTTTAATTTATCTACACTGATATTATGCTTTTCTGCGAGCTGATCTATGGTAATAAATCCGATGTTATGTCTTGTATTTTCATATTTTTTACCGGGATTTCCCAAACCTGCTATTACATACATAATATTCTATTTCCTTTAAGTAAAATTTAGTCAAATAATTTGCTGATAGAACCGTTTGTAAAAATTCTTGTTACAGCTTCAGCAAATAAAGGTGCTACAGATAAGAATTTCATCTTTTCGATTTTCTTTTCTTCCGGCATTGGAATTGTATTTAGAAGAACAAGTTCTTCGATTGCTGATGCTTCTAATCTTTCTACTGCAGGACCTGACAGAACCGCATGTGTTGCACATGAATATACTGCCTTTGCACCTCTTTCCTTAATTGCATTTGCTGCATTGCAGATTGTACCTGCAGTATCAATCATATCATCTAAAATAATACAGTTCTTGCCTTCTATATTACCGATAATGTTCATAATTTCGCTCTTATTCGGTTCAGGTCTTCTCTTATCAATAATAGCAATAGGACAGTCGAGGTACTGTGCCAGATTTCTTGCTCTTGTAACACTTCCGTGGTCAGGCGAAACAACAACAACGTCTTCCAGTGCTTTTTCCTTAAAATACTTAGCTAAAATAGGAAGTCCGACAAGATGGTCTACCGGAATATCAAAATATCCCTGAATCTGATTTGCATGTAAATCCATTGTTACAACTCTGTCAGCTCCTGCTGCAACAATCAGATTTGCAACTAATTTTGATGTAATTGGATCTCTTGCTTTTGCTTTTCTATCCTGTCTTGCATATCCATAGTAAGGAATAACTGCATTAATTCTTCCAGCGGATGCTCTTTTCATTGCATCAATCATGATTAAAAGTTCCATTAAATTATCATTGACAGGATTGCAAGTAGGTTGAACAATATAAACATCCACACCTCTTACTGATTCCCATAAATTTACGGAAATTTCACCGTCACTGAACTTGGTTACAGTAGCTTTTCCTAAAGGCTTACCCATAATTGTTGCAATTTCATTTGCTAATTCAGGATGCGCATTACCTGTAAATACTTTGTAATCTGAGAACACGCCGTTTTTCATTTCTTTACCTCATCTTTCTTTTGCTTCATTGTTTATTTTTGTTGTACAATCCTTTTCTTGCTGCCCAACCTTCAATATTTTTCTGTCTTGATCTTGCAATACACAACGCATCTTCAGGTACGTCCTCTGTTACTGTACTTCCCGCTGCAATGTATGCTCCATCTTCGACATTAACCGGAGATACCAAATTAGTATTACATCCGATAAATGCACCGTTACCAACATTGGAACGATGCTTATTTGTTCCATCATAATTTACAAAGACAACGCCACAACCCAGATTTACATTCTTTCCGATATCGGAATCTCCAATATAAGTAAGATGTGATGCCTTTGTACCATCTCCCATAGAAGAATTTTTAATTTCTACAAAGTCTCCAACTTTGCATTCTTTTCCAACTGTGCTTCCCGGTCTCATATAAGCAAACGGTCCGACTTTTGTCTTGTCACCCACCTTACTTTCTATGATAACTGAGCTCTGCACTTCTACCTCATCGCCAATTACTGCTTCTTTTAATCTGCTGTTCTGATAAATTCTGCAATTTTTACCGATAACGGTATTTCCTTCTATAGTAACACATGGACCAATCAATGTTCCTTCGCCGATTATTGCTTCTTCACTAATATAAGCTGAATGAATATCAACAAATTCAACACCATGTTCCATATGCTTGAGAACAATATTTAATCTTTTTTCTTCAATATTCTTATATTCTTCTAATGTCACTTTTAACTCCCCCTACTTATCCATTATCATTTCTCCAACTTTGTAGATATCTCCTGCACCCATTGTAATAACAAGATCATCTTTTTCCGCTCTGTTCTTTACAAATTCTGCTATCTCTTCAAGTGTATCTATATAGTAAACCTCTTTATCCGGATGTACCCGTTTAATTTCATCTGCCAGCTTATCTGAGGAAATTTTATATATATCCTTTTCTCTTGCTGCATAGATTTTAGCAAGCACAAGAACATCCGCATCTCCAAAAGCTTCTGCAAACTCATTAAAAAGTGCAAGGGTTCTCGTATAGGTATGTGGCTGAAACAGACACCATAGGCGCTTATGTGGCAGGTTTTTTGCTGCAGAAAGAGTTGCCTTAATTTCCGTTGGATGATGTGCATAATCATCAACCAGTTTAACCCCCTCTTCTGTTGTTCCGATAATATCAAAACGTCTCTGTGTACCTTTAAACTGATTAAGTGTCTTAATAATAATTTCAGCATTGACACCACACTGATGACAGCATGCAAATGCAGCTGCCGCATTAAGAATATTATGTTCTCCCGGAACAGACAGGCAGACCTCACCAAGATCAGTGCCTTCATAGAACACATGAAAACGTGGCATTCCGTCATAATCAAATTTAATATTCTGGATTGAATAAGTACAATTTTCTCCATATCCGTAAGTAATCGCACCAGGAATATCTTCGATAACACGTTTTACAAAAGGATTTGAATCATAAGCAATAATCTTTCCATCTTTCGGTATTGCTTTTGTAAATTTTTCAAAAGAGCTTACAATATGATCAATATCCTTGAAATAGTCCAAATGGTCTGAATCTATATTTAATATTACTTCGATTTTAGGACGTAATTGTAAAAAACTGTCTCTGTATTCACAGGCTTCTGTAACAAAATATTTACTGTGACCTACTTTTACGTTTCCTCCAATCTGCTCAAGATTTCCACCTACAAGAATTGTCGGCTCCAGTTTTGCATTATCCAAAATCAGAGAAACCATAGAAGTCGTTGTTGTCTTACCATGGGTTCCACTAATAGCAATGCTGTTTTCGAATTCATCCATCAATACTCCGAGAATCTCTGCTCGTCCTGCAAGTGGAATATTCTTTTCTCTTGCTCTGATAATTTCTGGATTTTCTTCTGCTATTGCTGCTGAATAAATAATTAAGTCTGCATTCTCTACGTTCTCTTTTCGATGTCCGATATAAACCTCTGCACCTCTTGCTTTGAGTCTGTCCGTAATATCTGATTCTTTCATATCTGAACCGGATACTTTATATCCTCTTGACATAAGTACTTCTGCTATTGCTGAAATACCCACTCCACCAATTCCAATAAAATGAATATTTTTGTAATCTGATAAATTTATCATCTACAAATCCTCCAAATTTCTATATATTTAAAGATTTATTCTGTCATTATTCTAACACAATATAAAATTATAATGCATATTTCACATACATCTGTTATTATATCATAGAATAAT
>RCNI01000549.1_pt1 | contig 22810 bp, 22 predicted proteins | sample 2041151 | NCBI WGS metagenome assembly RCNI01 (sample SAMN09708214, study PRJNA481090) | feces metagenome | isolation source: feces | place: Antarctica: Albino Rookery | reverse complement strand
CCTGCCGCACCGGGTCGGCGTCGGACAGGGCAGCAGAGAAGGCGGCACTGCCGGTTCCTGATTCGTTGGAAAAACAACAACGCATGACGCCGATGCGAATTGTGTTGCCCAGCACACCTCCGCCCACCGCTGAAAAGTCAAAGGCCCCTCGAAAAAGAGCGGCAATTGCATTGGGCAGGGCGGCGAGATGGGTGAAGATGACCGCCAGACCGCCCAGCAGGTAAAGACCGATCATCAGCGGAACAATCCAGGCGGAAAAATGGGTGACGGAGTCAGAGCCGCCCAGCAAAATGGCCAGTGTGAGCCCTCCCACCAGTACCCCGGACACCATTGGGGGAACGGCGAGAGAAGTCCACAGAGTCTGTGCAATGGCGCTGCTTTGCACCAAATTGGCGGCAGACAGCGTGGTGAACAGTTCCAAAAGGGCGTAAATTCCCCCCAACAGCAAACCCAGACGGCGGCAGGGCAGGTGGGTGAGGGTGACCATTCCGCCGCCCAGCCGCTGACCGTCAGATTCGGTGCGCCGATAGGCCGAACCTTGGGCACATTCCGCATATTTTACTGCTGTGCAGAGGGCGGCGGTAATCCACATCCAGACCAAAGCCCCCGGGCCGCCGGCCGTAAGAGCAAACGCCACCCCGGCGATGTTGCCGGTGCCGATGGTGGAAGCCAGCGAGGTGCAAAGGCAGGCGAAGGGAGAGGTGCCGCCGGAGCCGGCCTCGTGCCAAGATAAGCGGATGCCGGTTCCTAAGTGCCGCAGGGCAAACCCACGGCTGCGCAGGGTGAGAACAACCCCAGTGAGGAGCAGCAGCGGCAGTGCCGCACTCCAGAGCAGATGGTTCCAATCGTTCAAACTCAGCACCTCCTACCCCCAAAGGGTATGCAGAGAGCGCATTGAATAGGACAGAGGGTGAGAAATGTACAGATATTTCGGACTTCGTTTGGTCATTCTGGCAAAAAGAGAGAAAATGGAGTGGACATGCCGAGGAAGGGAGTGCATTGCTTGTCAAACGGAATGGAATGGGATATGATTAACGGAAGAAATTTTCGGGCTTGTCCCGTTAGGAGTGATTACCGTGAAAAAAATCCCGTTTGCAACCAAGGCGCAGTTGGAAGACATCTGCAAGGAATATCCCACCCCGTTCCACCTCTATGATGAGGCAGGAATCCGAGCCACTGCCCGTGCCGTCTACAAGGCATTTTCGTGGAATCCGGGCTTCCGGGAGTATTTTGCGGTGAAAGCCACCCCCACGCCCCGCATCCTGAACATCCTCCACGAGGAAGGCTGCGGCATGGACTGCTCCTCTCTGACGGAGCTGATGATGTGCCAGCGCTGCGGCATTGTGGGCAAGGAGATCATGTTCTCCTCCAATGATACCCCGGCAGAGGAGTTTGCCTTTGCGGATGAGCTGGGAGCCATCATCAATCTGGATGACTTCACCCACATTGACTATCTGGAAAAGACCATCGGCAAGATTCCGGAGACCATCTCCTGCCGGTTCAATCCCGGTGGCGTGTTTCAGCTGGGAGAGAGCAAGGAAGGGTTCCAGGTCATGGATAATCCCGGCGACGCCAAGTATGGCATGACCCGGGACCAGCTGTTTGAAGCCTTCCGCATCCTGAAGGCCAAGGGCGCCAAGCGGTTTGGCATCCACTCCTTCTTGGCCTCCAACACCATTTCCAATGATTACTACCCGGCACTGGCCGGTCAGCTGTTTCAGCTGGCGGTGGAGCTGGAGCGGGAAACCGGCGCCAAGGTGGCGTTTATCAACCTGTCCGGCGGCGTGGGCGTGGACTATCGTCCCGATCAGGAGGCCAACGACATCTACGCCATCGGCGAGGGCGTCCGTCAGCAGTACGAGAAGATTCTGGTGCCGGCTGGCATGGATGATGTGGCGATTTATACCGAAATGGGCCGGTTTATGCTGGCACCCAACGGTCATCTGGTGACCCGTGTCCTCCACGAGAAGCACACCTATAAAGAATACATCGGTGTGGACGCCTGTGCGGCCAACCTGATGCGCCCTGCCATCTACGGGGCCTATCACCACATCACCGTCATGGGCAAGGAGGATCAGCCTTGTGACCACAAGTACGATGTGGTGGGTTCCCTCTGCGAGAACAGCGATAAGTTTGCGGTGGATCGCATGCTGCCCAAGGTGGAGATCGGGGATCTGATGGTAATTCATGACACCGGTGCCCACGGCTTCTCCATGGGCTATAATTACAACGGACGCCTGCGCAGCGCAGAACTGCTGCTGCGGGAGGACGGCAGTGTGGAACTGATGCGGAGAGCGGAAACGCCCGACGATTATTTCGCCACGCTGGTCTGGTAAAAGCGAAGAAAACAGCCCGGATTGCAGTGCAATCCGGGCTGTTGTTGTTTTTCCAACTTACAGAGCAAGGGGGGTGCCGTTGAGCACGGCCTGCGTGAGCGTTTCTCCCTGATAGACCAGCTTCAAGGAGAAGAAGGGTACTTTTTCGTCCAGCAGACGGAGAAAAATTCGGTCGCCCTCCCAAATGTGCTGCCGGAGCAGCTCCTGCTTGTCCAGCCATTCCAGCACACCTTCGTCGCACTCCTTGATGGTGCCCTCAAAGCGGTCACTCCAGAAAAGGTGCATATATTCTGTGGGCCACCGGTCGGAAACGAAAGTGACGATGCCCCGGTACTCATAGTGGGTCATAGTGAGACCGGTTTCTTCCCAGACCTCCCGCAGGGCACATTCCTCGGGGCTTTCCCCCGCTTCAAAGCCTCCGCCGGGGCCAATCCACTTGTCCTGATTCAGATCGTTCTTCTTTTTTACCCGGTGCAGCATCAGATAGGCTCCGTCCTGCTCCAAATAGCAAAGGCTGGTGTTTCTGGCGTTTCCTGCGCTCATGGGAAAAGCCTCCTTTGGATGAGTTTTTACCAATATACCACGCTTTTGTGGAAAAGAAAAGCCGGAAAAACGGAGATAGACCGGGAAACAGGATATGTTTCCACAGAAGGAACAGGGTTATGCACAGGAAAGTTGGAAAAAGAACAAGCGAAAAATAAGCCGCTTGGATGAAGAAAAGCGCAGGAGCATCCACAGCCGATGTGGACGCTCCTGCGCAGGTTTGGTCAATCGTTCTGTTTTTTCTTGGACTCGAAGCCGGAATGAATTTCCACCGTCTGCACAGAGGAATGGGACGGATTCAGCTTGGGCAGAATCAGAGTGAGCAGACCGTTCTGATACTGGGCACGGACATGGGCGGTGTCCACTCCGGTGATGTCAAAGGTGCGGTGCAGCGTGTGGTGATTGCGCTCTTTGCGAATGAAGTGATGGTTTTCTTCGGCTTCTTCCTTAGGGTGTGTGGTGATGGTAAGACGCTCTTCCTCCAGCTGGACCTTCAATTGTTCTTTTTCCAATCCGGGCAGCTCAGCAGTGAGCTGATAGCACTCGGGCAGCTCTTCCACATCCACAGGGAAGGGATGGATGGGGGCTTTTTCCAGCAGATCCGTAGTCCACTTGGACAGCATCTGAAAGGGCTTCTTCTCTTTCTGGGCGGCAGGAGCGCCGCAGCAGCAAGGGTCAAACATGGCGATACCTCCTTGATGTTTCTTCGCCGTCAGTTTGTCCCGAATTTGGCGTATTATGCAAAAAAAGACGGTACAGAAGTTTCCTGTGCCGTCTTTCAGTCATTTTCGGTTTTCAAATGGTTCATCAGTTCTTCCAGACCGATGCCCTTCACTGCGCTGACATGGAACACGGTCTGACACCCAGCCAGCCGAAGCCAACGCTCGGCCCGTTCCGGGTCGCCCTCCGGTCGGTCAATCTGAGTGACAATGCCAACCACCTCACGGTTGCAGGAGGAGGCCACGCCGGGGGAATAGGAGGAAAACTCCTGAATGGACGAAATCAGCAGACCGACCACATCCGCCTCGTAGGCGTACAGCGCCAGCGCCCGGCCCAGATGCTTACTTTCGCAGTATTCACCCGGGGTGTCGATAATAGCGTCGTTGTAATTGACATATTGGGTTTTGTGGTAGTGGATGTTTTCCCCACGCAGAGCCTGCTTGAGGGTAGTTTTGCCACAGCCGCTGCGCCCCATGAAAATGATTTTTTTCATGTTTTCGTGATGTCACACACGGTGTAGCCCAGACGATTTTCGCAGTATTCGGTGAGGTCCACCATGGCCTGCTCCACCTGAGCCACCAGACCGGTGAAGATAAGCGTGCCGCTGAAGCGGTCCACAAAGCTCAGGTCCACGCCGGTGGATTTGATGGCAATATCAGCGCAGATGATGGTCGTTTCGCTGGGCGTCACGGTCATGATGCCGATGGCAGATCCAGTGTAATCCAGTTTGGGGTCCAAACCCAACTTATGATAGATGACAGGATCGGGATTTGCGATAATGTGGGCAAGAGTAATCTGCTTGCCGGGTACCGTTTCCTGAATCAGGCGCATATTATTTTGGAACATGAGGGACTGATCCATGCGGACACCTCCTTACATAGTATACCGCTTTCAGTCTCCATTATACGGCAGCAAAAACAGAAAAGCAAGCAAAAGAAGAAAAAAACGGGCATTGGGTTGGAGAAGAAAACAGTTGCCTTTTTTCGGGTCGGCGGTTACAATGAAACCATTAAATGAGGTGATACAGAATGAAAATCTCTACCAAAGGACGCTATGCACTCCGGCTGCTGCTGGATATCGCCCGGCAGGGAGAAGGCGCGGTGGTCTCGCTCAAGGAGATCTCACTCCGCCAAAATATCAGTGTAAAATATCTGGAACAGATCGTTCTGAAGCTGAATAAAGCAAAAATGCTCCACAGCATTCGTGGCGTACAGGGCGGCTATATGCTGGCCCGGGAGCCAAAAGATTGCGGCATAGGAGAAATTCTGCGCGCAGTGGAAGGGAGCCTTGCCCCCATCACCTGTCTGCAAAGCGAGGTCAATAGCTGCGAGCGGTGCAACCAGTGCGACACCCTTTGGTTCTGGGAGGGTATGGACGAGGCCATCAATGCCTATGTGGACAGCTATACCTTGCAGGATTTTCTGGATCACGAGTGACCGGAATTGGGGATTTTCTCCTCAGATACCACAATGTTGTTTTTCAAACAAATAAGAGAGACGGAGAGCCGCCCGTTCCGATGAGTCATCGGAACGGGCGGCTTTTGCAGGTTGGGGCGAGTCAAAGATTGCTGAAATAGGAAAAATAATTAAGAATCATTCTTGACAAGCGCGATGGTTTCGTATATCCTATAAACGAAATAGGAATTAAGGAGGAATTCTCTATGGAAATATATTTTGACAACGCCGCAACCACTCCGGTGAGCCAGACTGCCCGGGACGCCATGATGGTGGCCCTGACGGAGGAGTATGGAAATCCCTCCAGCCTGCATCACAAGGGCAGAACGGCCAATGAGCGGCTGGAAGAGGCCAGAGCCTCCATTGCAAAGGACTTGAACGCCGATCCCGGCGAAATCTATTTTACCTCCGGCGGAAGCGAAGCGGATAACTGGGCCATCACTCAGGCCGCCGAGCTGGGCGCACGAAGAGGAAAGAAACACATCATCTCTACCGTGTTTGAGCACCACGCTGTGCTGCATACCCTGAAGAAGCTGCAAAAGCAGGGGTTTGAAGTGACGCTGCTGCCGGTCCATGAGGACGGTCTGGTGCGGGTGGAAGAGGTGAAGGCCGCCCTCCGTGAGGACACGGCGCTGGTCACCATCATGTACGCCAACAACGAGGTGGGCACCATCCAGCCCATCCCAGAAATCGGCGCACTGTGCCGGGCACGCCGCATCCCCTTCCATACGGACGCAGTTCAGGCGGTGGGACACATCCCGGTGGATGTGAAGGCAGACCAGATCGACTACCTGAGCCTGTCCGGTCATAAGTTCCACGGCCCCAAGGGTGTGGGTGTGCTGTACTGCCGCAGAGGTATGTACCTCACCAATCTCATTGAGGGCGGCGCTCAGGAGCGCGGCAAGCGCGGCGGCACGGAAGCTTTGCCCAACATCATGGGCATGGCGGCGGCGCTGCACGAGTCGGTGGAGCATATGGATGAAAACATCAAGAAGGTTACCGCACTCCGCAACAAGCTGATTGAGGGGCTGCGTCCCATTCCTGCAAGCTATGTCAATGGCGATCTGAACCACCGTGTCCCGGGCAATGTGTCCATGTGCTTTGAGGGCGTGGAGGGTGAGTCTCTGCTGCTGCGTCTGGATTTGGCGGGTATCTGCGGTTCTTCCGGCAGCGCCTGCACCTCCGGCAGTCTGGAACCCAGCCATGTGCTGCTGTCCATCGGCCTGCCGGTGGAGGTGGCTCACGGTTCGCTCCGCCTGTCCCTCAGCGAGTGGAACACGGAAGCAGAAGTAGATGAAGTGCTGAAGCAGCTGCCGGAAATTGTGTACAGTTTGCGCCAGATGAGCCCGGTTTGGGAGGATATGCTGGCAGAAGGTAAAGTTCGGAATGTGGTAATGGAGGAAAACTAACTATGGCTATGATGTATAGTGAAAAAGTGCAGGATCATTTTGCAAATCCCCGCAATGTGGGTAAGATGGAAGATGCCGACGGCGTCGGTCAGGTGGGTAATGCCGTCTGCGGTGACATCATGAAGATGTACCTCAAAATTGAGGACGACATCATCGTGGATGTGAAGTTCAACACCTTCGGCTGTGGTGCCGCTATCGCCACCAGCTCCATGGCAACGGAGCTGATTAAGGGTAAGTCCATCCACGAGGCGATGCAGCTGACCAATCAGGCAGTTGTGGAGGCTCTGGACGGTCTGCCGGCCGTGAAGGTGCATTGCTCCGTGCTGGCGGAAGAGGCCATCAAGTCCGCCCTGAAGGACTACTATGAGCGCAAGGGTCTGCCGGTGCCCCCGGAGTGTCAGATTTGCGACCACGACTGCCATGCCTGCGGCGGCAGCTGCGGATAACTGCACAGAAAAGAAAAACAAGCCGAAAACCAATGGTTTCCGGCTTGTTTTTTATGCTTGTGCTATAGCGGCGGCAATGCTGTCAATCAGCAGGGCAATGGCTTCTTCTCTGTGCTCTGTGCTGAGTCCGGCGTAGTTGACCACGATGGTCCGGGGACAGGAGGGTGTGCCTCGGTAGTACTGGGAGACGCAGGAAATCCGAACCTCACGGTCTGCGGCGCAGCGGAGCAAAGCTTCGTCGGAAACCGGGGCGTGTACCTTCAGCAGGAAGTGCAGACCCTCCTTTTCCATGAGTACGGAAATCCGGGGGGCGATAGCGCTCTCAGACAGCTGCGTCAGAATGGCGCTTTTTTGGGTGCGGTAGTGATTGCGCATCCGGTTGAGGTGCTTTTCAAAATAACCGCCCTGAATGAACTCCGCCAGCGCCAGCTGCTCAAAGGTGGAGACGGTGCAGGCGTAAAAGCCCAGCTTGTCCCGGAAGGCGTCCACCAGCGGCATGGGCAGCACCATGTAGCTGATACGCATGGTGGAGGCAAGGGTTTTGGAGAAGGTGTTGATGTAAATGACCCGCCCGGTGGTGTCGATGCTTTGCAGGGTGGGGATAGGCTTGCCATTGGTGCGGAATTCGCAGTCGTAGTCGTCCTCCAGAATGTACCGCCCCTGCTTCTGTGCGCACCAGTGGAGCAGCTGCAACCGACGGCTCACCGGCATGACGATGCCGGTGGGGAAGTGGTGGGAGGGGGAGAGGTGGAGAATGTCAGCACCGGAGGCTTCCAGCGCATCCAGACGCACTCCGTCCTTGTCCATGGGGATCGAGACGCAGGCGGCACCGCAGGTTTCATAGATTTTTGCCGGCTTCTGGTAGCAAGGCTCTTCCACGGCATACACCGCATCCCGTCCCAGTAACTGCACCAAAAGGCCGCAGAGGTATTCGGTTCCTGCGCCAATGACGATCTGCTCCGGCTGTACCTGCATTCCCCGGAAGGCGTAGAGGTGGTGTGCGATGGCGGTTTGCAGCTCCCGGCAGCCTTGCGCCGAGGGGGCCTGCATCAAGTTTTTGCCCTCCTGACTGAGCACATTGCGCAGCAGCTTGGTCCATGTGGAGAAGGGGAAGTTTTCCGGTGGAATCTGGTTGGTGACAAAGTCGGCGTTCCAGTGTTGTGTCGGTTCCGCCGGAGCGGCCGACTCGCAAGGAGCCTGCACCGAAGGGGCCGGAGGCAGCGCTTCCACAAAAAAGCCACGCTTGGGCAGGGAGTAGATGTACCCTTCCGCCAGCAGCTGAGCGTAAGCATTTTCCACGGTAATGACGCTGACGCCCAGATGTCGTGCAAAGCTACGCTTGCTGGGCAGTTTTTCGTTGGCTTTCAGCCGTCCGGAGCGGATGTCCTCCTGAATACAGCGGTACAGATGCTCGTACATACTGCAAGAGCCAATCGTTTCAAACGAGTAAGTGAGCATAGCCAACCCTCCCAAAGAAAATTTACCTCATTATAGCATCTGGCCTTGCAGATGAAAAGTGTTTCTGTACAGAGGAAAGGGTCAGAATGGGGCGAAGAAGCGTTGCGAAGGAGGTAGAAATTCGATATAATAGAACATATTCCGAAGATATAGGAGGAACAAGCCATGCGTGAATTGGAGATTGGCGGAACCTACCGTCACTTTAAAAATAAACTCTATCGGGTGCTGACTACCGCTACCCACAGCGAAACCGGAGAGCAGCTGGTGATTTATCAGCAGCTTTACGGCGCCGGTGAGATTTATGCCAGACCGCTGGAGATGTTCCTCAGTGAAGTCGACCACGAAAAGTACCCTGAGGTGACGCAGACCTATCGGTTTGAAGCGGTGCACGGGGAAAATCTGGTGCTGATCGGTATGCCGGGCTGCGGAAAAAGCACCGTAGGCGTGGTGCTGGCGAAAATTCTGGGCTGGGACTTCGTGGATGTGGATTTGGTGATTCAGAACCGCAGCGGAAAGCGGCTGCAGGAGATGATTGATCTGCTGGGCAACGAGGGCTTCTCGGAACAGGAAGCCGATGCGGTGGAGAGCCTTGACTGCACCCGAACCGTCATTGCTACCGGCGGCAGTGCGGTGCTCAACCCCAGAGGACTGGCAAAGCTCCGCCAGCTGGGACGGCTGGTGTATCTGGAGCATCCCTATTGGGAGATCGAGAGCCACATCAAAAATCCGGAATCCCGGGGCATCGTGCTGAAGGAAGGACAGACCCTGAAGGATCTCTTCGATTATCGCACTCCCATCTATGAAAGCGTAGCCGATTTGAAGGTGTATGTGGAAAACTGCACCGTTGAAGAGGTGGCCGGGATGGTTCGGACGGCAGCCGGACTGTAAAAAGACAAAAAACATCCGCTCAGAGCAATGCTCTGGGCGGATGTTCTGCGTTTCTGGGGAAAAATCACAGCTGCTCCAAATAAGCTGCCAAATCTTCGTAGCTTCCGTTGGGACAGGTGATGGGCACATGTTCGGGGTTGATGATGTGGTCGGTCACAAGGTAGCAGGGGATGCCTGCGGCAGCTGCGGCCTGCCAGTCCTCGGTGACATTGTTGCCCACCATCAGGCACTGCGCCGGGTCCAGTTTGAACTGCTCCAGAATGGCACGGTAATAATCGGGATTGGGCTTACAGAAGGAGGAGTTGCAGTAGTCGGTGACCAGATCAAAGTCCTCCATCTTCAAACCGATCCAGCTGAGCCGGGAGGCGTCAGCCACCGGAGGGAAGATAGGGTTGGTAGCCAGAATGACATGCTCTGCCTTCTGACGGGACAGCTCTACCACCTTGCGGGCCAGAGGAGCTTCTCCGGTAGCGGCCTTGGCGTCCATAAAGCCCTTGGTGTAGAAGTCATTGAACTTTTCCTCGTCGCCGCTGGCGTCCTTGCCGATGACATGAGAGAAGGTGTCCCAGAAGGCCTTCTGGTTGGGCTTGGTGCCGTCGTTGGTCACCATAGCCTTGACGCCCACCCACATGGCACGAATGAGCGCTTCAGGATCGGTATATCCCCAGGGCATAGCAGTTTTGGCCAGCATGGAGAGATAGACCTTGGTAAAATAATCGTTGTCCATGGGCAGCAGAGTGCCGTCCAGATCGTATAAAATGGCTTGCAGCATAGCGGCAAAACCTCCTTGCACTTTGTTTTCTCCATTGTAGTCACCCCTGAGGGTTCCGTCAATACAAAGTTTCTTCGAATGTGGAAATAAATGACGAAAATTAAGGAAAACCCGAATTATTTTCTTAATTTTGCTGGAAATTGCAGAATGACTTGACAGGACGAAGTGGGTCTGATAATATGTTAACGAAGTGTGAATAGAAAAATCGTCTTCGATAGAGGTGCGATGATTAAGAGTATCGGTTGGCAGGGACTGGCATCCGCAAACCGGGAAAGGAATCATCGCCGAAGGAAGTTCGCTGTGCCAAGAGGTGAACTTTCTGGGTCGGCGTATAATATGCGTCGGACTGTCACCGTTTTTCGGTGAAGCGCTATCATGGCCGGGTTTATATTGGACAGGTATGGGTTCATTGCAGATTTGCAGGATTCCAGCTTTGTTTTGAGGTCGCCATGAAACGCCTTCTGGAAGGCAGTTCGGGCGATTTTCCTTTTGCCAAAAAAATAAGAGAGGTTTTTTCAATGAACACGACAACAAAAAAGAAGCTGATTCAGGGCGTACTGATCGCAGCCGTGATCATCACTGTCCTGGCCGGCGCAGTCTACGCCGCAACCCATCCTGACGGTAGCATGTATGCCACCGCATGGTCCCTGATTCCTCCGGTGGTCGCCATCGGACTGGCCCTTGCAACGAAGGAAGTGTATTCCTCCCTCTTTATCGGCATCGTGGTCGGTGCCCTGTTCTACTCCGGTTTCAGCTTTGAAGGAACCATGGTTCATGTTTTTGAAGACGGCATGATCAATGTGCTGTCTCAGGACGGAAATGTGGGTATCCTGATCTTCTTGGTGGTTCTGGGCATTCTGGTGTGCCTTGTGAATCACGCCGGCGGCAGCGCTGCCTTTGGCCGCTGGGCTGCCACCCACATCAAGTCCCGGGTGGGCGCACAGCTTGCCACCATGCTGCTGGGCGTGTGCATCTTTGTGGATGACTACTTCAACTGCCTGACGGTTGGTTCCGTGATGCGGCCTGTGGCTAACGCCCACAAGGTGTCCCGGACCAAGCTGGCCTATCTGATCGACTCCACCGCAGCTCCCATCTGCATCATCGCTCCTATCTCCTCTTGGGCTGCCGCTGTGGCAGGCTTTGTGAAAGGAGAGGACAGCTTCAGCATCTTTGTGCAGGCCATTCCCTTTAACTTCTACGCCCTGCTCACGGTCGTTATGATGCTGGGTCTGATTCTCCTGAAGGTGGACTACGGACCCATGGCCACCTTTGAGGAAAAAGCAAGCAGCGGCGAAGCCGGCGGCGATCCTTCCATTTCTTCGGATGACGAGGAAGCACTGCCCACCGACGGCAAAGTGATTGATTTGCTGCTGCCCATCCTGATGCTGATTGTCTGCTGCGTGATCGGTATCATCTATACCGGCGGCTTCTTCTCCGGCACCGGCTTTGTGGAATCCTTTGCTCAGAGTCAGGCTTCGCTGGGTCTGGCCATGGGCAGCGTGGTCGCTTTGATCCTGACCATGATCTTCTACGCCGTTCGCCGTGTGATGAGCATGGAGAACATGATGGATTGTATCCCCGAGGGCTTCAAGACCATGGTGCCCGCCATCCTGATCCTGACCTTTGCATGGACGCTGAAGGCCATGACCGACAGCTTGGGTGCGGCTCCCTTTGTGGAGGGGCTCATTAAGGGCTCTGCCAAGAACCTGATGATGTTCCTGCCGGCCATCATCTTCCTGATTGCCTGCTTCTTGGCCTTTGCCACCGGCACCAGCTGGGGCACCTTCGGTATCCTCATCCCCATCGTTGTGGACGCCTTCTCCCTCACCGATCATACCCTGATGATCATTGCCATCTCCGCCTGCATGGCCGGTGCTGTCTGCGGTGACCACTGCTCTCCCATCTCCGACACCACCATCATGGCCTCTGCCGGAGCCCAGTGCAACCATGTGGATCATGTGTCCACCCAGCTGCCCTATGCCGTAACCGTAGCCGGAATTTCCTTCTTGGTCTACCTGCTGGCCGGCTTTGTCCGTACCCCTTGGGTCTGCCTGCCTGTGGGTGCGGCTCTGGTGATCGGCTTCCTGCTGCTGATGAAAATGCACCAGAAGAAGAAAGCGGCTGCAAAGGCCTGATGCCTGACGCAATTCGTTTCAAATACAAAGGACGCTCGGAGTGTTCCGAGCGTCCTTTTTTGCTGAAAAACCATGGAAAATAAGTGACGATAGGCTGATTGTGTGGTAAAATAATAAGATCGAGAAAGGAGGAGTGGAATGGAACGGTTGACTTTGGTAAACACCAAGGATGAGGTGATTGGCTCCATGGAAAAGGCGCAGGCCCACCGTGAGCCCACTCTCCATCGGGCGTTTTCGGTTTTTTTGTATGACGGAGATCGGATGCTGCTGCAAAAGCGTCATCGGGAGAAATACCACTCCGGCGGTCTTTGGACCAACGCCTGCTGCTCGCATCCCCGGTATGGGGAAACGCTGGAGGACGCAGTGCCCCGGCGGCTGAAGGAAGAAGTCGGCTGCGCCCCGGAGGTGCGGGAGATTTTTGACTTTATCTACTGCGCTCGGTTTCAGGACGACCTCTGGGAATATGAGTACGACCATGTGTATCTGGGCCGATGCAGCGAGCCGTACCACTTTGACCCGCAGGAGGCGGAGGACAGCTGCTGGATGAGCTTTGACGAGCTGCGGCGGCAGCTGGTAGAGCAGCCCCGGAAATTCACCCCATGGTTCCTGATTGCAGCCCCCAGAGTGATGGATTTTCTGTCCTGTTTTCAGGAATGACGGGGAAAAGAGCCGTAAAATTTCCGTTTTCAACTTGCATGCAATGGGAATGATAGGTATAATAGGCATTGCGTGTTTTGTTGCATTATAATGTATAATTGTTGAAGGCAGTGAATGATATTATGTTAGAGCTTCGAGATCTCTGCTTCTCCGTCCCCGGTGACGGCAAGCGGATCGATATTTTGAATCACATCAATCTCACCGTCCCGGATGGCAAGCTGGTGGTGATCACCGGCCCGAACGGAGGCGGCAAATCTACGCTGGCTCGGGTGATTATGGGTCTGGAGAAGGCTACCTCCGGTTCTATTGTTTTCAATGGAGAGTCCATGGATGAGCTGAATGTCACCGAGCGTGCCCGGAAGGGTATCAGCTACGGCTTCCAGCAGCCCCCCAGATTCAAAGGCATGAAGGTCCGTGATCTGCTGGAGTGTGCCGCAGGTAAGGATCTGGACAAGGAAGTCTGCTGTCATTATCTGGCGCAGGTGGGACTTTGCAGCCACGAGTATATCGACCGTGATGTGGACGCAAGCCTGTCCGGCGGTGAGCTGAAGCGCATTGAAATTGCAACCATTCTGGCCCGGCAGGGTTCTCTGATGATTTTTGATGAGCCGGAGGCAGGCATTGACCTGTGGAGCTTTGGCCGTCTGACTGAGACCTTCCAGGCCATCCACCGCAGCCACAGCGCTGCCATGATTATTATTTCTCATCAGGAGCGCATCATCCGTCTGGCGGATGAGGTGGTCATGGTGGCCGGCGGTATGGTCACCGGACATGGTTCTGCTGAGAGCATGCTGCAGCAGATTCAGTCCGACAACAACAGCTGCTGCTGCATCTAAGGGGGAAACAGCCATGATCGAACAGTATAGTGAAGTCGTTCAGGGCATGCTTGCCAAAATTTCCGGATTGAAGAGCACGCCGGAAGGGGCGTATAACATCCGTATTGACGGCAAGGGTGTGGAGCGGCACGATTCCAAGCGCATCAAGATCACCGGCAAGACCGACAAGCAGGGCATCGACATCCACATTGAGGACAACACCAAGGATGAAACCATGTTCATTCCCGTGGTGGTGACCAAGAGCGGCGTCGATGATCTGGTTTACAATGACTTCTACATCGGTGAAAACTGCGATGTGACCATCATTGCCGGCTGCGGCATCCATAACTGCGGCTGTGAGGATTCCAAGCACAACGGCATCCATACCTTCTATGTGGGCAAGAACTCCCATGTGTCTTATGTGGAAGTGCATTACGGTTCCGGCAACGGCACCGGCGGCAGAGTCCTCAACCCCCAGACCATTGTCAATCTGGCGGAGGATGCAGTCATTGTGATGGACTCCAGCCAGATCGGCGGCGTGGACTCCACCCAGCGGTATACCCGTGTCAACTGCGACGGTGACCGCAGCGAAGCGCTCATCACCGAGAAGATGATGACCCATGGCGACCAGACGGCAGATTCCGAGCTGGATGTGTTCCTGAACGGTCAGGACACCAAGGCCCGCATCATCTCCCGCAGCGTGGCCAAGGAGCATTCCAGTCAGGTGTTCTATCCTCGGCTGGAGGGCAATGCCCAGTGCTTCGGTCATGTCCAGTGCGACTCCATCATTATGGGCAGCGGTCGGGTCAAGAGCATTCCTGCCATCGCCGCCAACCATGGTGAGGCCAGCCTGATCCATGAGGCCGCCATCGGCAAGATTGCCGGCGAGCAGATCCTCAAGCTGCAGACCTTGGGCTTCACTGCCGAGGAAGCAGAAGAGAAGATTCTGGAAGGCTTCCTGCGCTAAACAAAAAACAAACGGCACAATCTCAAGTGAGATTGTGCCGTTTTTGCTGCTTTGCGAAGATTTTGCTGGTTTTGAGTCAGACCATAGCAGGAGCCTGTGCCTGTACCAGATTTTTTTCAGCCAGATACTGAATGATGGCCTTACGGGTGACAATGCCGCAGAGACAGCCACGGTCATCCACAATGGGGACATAGTTTTGATTGACCACGGCGCGAAGCACATCCTCCTCACCGGCATCAATGGTGAGAGCGGGGCAAAATTCGGGACGGAAAATGTTTTTGACCTGATAATGCTCGTGGGTTTTCAGATCGGTGTCCCCAACCCGAAGAACATGGCGCAGAAAATCCCCTTCCGTGACGCTGCCCACATAGAGTCCGTTGTCGTCCAGCACGGGAATGGCGGTGTATCCACGGTGGCGCATGATCTCCAGACCTTGCCGCACCGTGCTGGTTTCCTGCAGACAGGCCGTGTTGTACTTGGGGATCATCAGTTTTGCAAGATTCATGAGGTTCCTCCATAAGATTGCAATTCTCCATTGCAATTTTGTTGCATGGTTAGCGTAACATAAGATTGTGACCAAACAGTGAAAATTTAGAAAATCCGAAGAAAATTTCCAGCTGGGCACAAATGGGCCCGGAAGGGCGGCGCAGCTGCGAACGCCGAGAAAAACACCCGGAGGAAGGTTCGTAAGGGAACCACCCCCGGGTGTTTGCTTTTTTATTGTGGAACAGCGAACCCTTGGGTCCGAATGGGCCGTCAAACGGTGCTGCGTTCCTTTTTCTTCTTGAACAGGGGCGCATCTGCCTCGTTTCCGTTGGCTTCCGGCAGACGATAGACCAGCCAGTAGCCCAGAACACAGATGGGAATGGCCACCAGGATGTCCAGAACCGAATGCTGCTTCAGGAATACGGTGGAAATGCTGATGAAGAATGTAATCACTGCAAAGGTGATCTTCCAGCCACGGGTCGAGAAGCGTTTGCTGTCCCAGCCGGCAAACAGGGCGGCCACAGAGCCGACCACATGGAGGGAGGGACACACATTTGTGCTGGTGTCAAACTCGTAGAACCCGGCCATAAAACGGGTGAGGAGATTGTCCCGGGGGAATACCGTGGGGCGCAGCTCCTGACAACTGGGGAAGACAAAGAAGATGAAAATGGAGATGGCGTGGGTGATGATAATGAATTTCATCATGCGTTTGAAGGCCTTCACATCAGCAAAGAAGGTGAACACCACCATGCCCCCGAAGAACAGAAACCACAAGAGGTACGGAAAGACGAACCACTCGCAGAAGGGAATGTGATTGTCCAGCGAGCAGTACATCACATGGTACGCCTCCACCGGGCGAATGCGTTCCAAATAGAAAAAGACAAGACCGTAAATGGGCCAGAATAATAGTAAGTATATGTGGCGAAATTCAGGAGTGTTTAACTTATTGAACCGAAAATTTCGATAATTCACATCCATGGGACTCCTCCTCTCATAAAAGAGCAAAGATATCATAGCGTTCTACCGAGAGGAAAGCAAGAGAAAGTGGAGATTTTTAATAATAATTTCACAACTGATCGGTTTTTTGCCTTTTTTGATTTGAAGCTGATTTTTGCTGCACCGACATCAAAGCAGAGGTAGTGCAAGATACAAAAATTCGGATGTTTTATTCTTGTTAGAAGCGAAATAGCGTGCAAAAATGATTATTTGTTGACAATTATGAGAAAAAGGAATAAAATATACCGGAATTCAGAACGCATACACGCTGCTGTAATACAGCAGCGTCGTTTTCTGTTGTTGGGAGGATGAGAGTATGCTCACATCATTGGCATTGGTGTTTTTAGTGGGATTGTCACTGGGCGCGATCTGCCAGAAAATCAAGCTGCCCAAAATCATCGGTATGCTGATTACCGGTGTGATTTTGGGCCCTTATGTGCTGGATCTGTTGGACAGCTCCATTCTGGGAATCTCCTCGGAGCTTCGCCGGATGGCACTGGTGATCATTTTAATTAAAGCAGGCCTTTCGCTGGATTTGGGCGATTTGAAGCGAGTGGGACACAGCGCGATACTGATGTCCTTTTTGCCGGCAACCTTTGAGATTCTGGGTTGTGTCCTTTTTGCGCCGTTGATCTTCGGCATCTCTCACATCGAGGCTGCCGTCATGGGCGCTGTGCTGGGTGCGGTTTCCCCGGCTGTGGTGGTGCCCCGAATGGTGCAGCTGATGGAAATGAAGCGAGGGACGAACAAAGGAATTCCTCAGATGATTCTGGGCGGCGCCTCCATGGACGACATTGTGGTGATCGTTCTGTTCACCACCTTTCTGGGCATGGCACAGGGCGGCGAAGTCAACGCTGCCGCACTGCTGGACATTCCGGCGTCGATTGTACTGGGCATCGGCCTCGGTGTGCTGACCGGTTTCCTGCTGGCGAAGTTCTTTGAATGGCGATTCCGGAAGCAGGAGATGGTCCGCAACAGCAATAAGACGATTATTGTGCTGGGTATGGCCTTCCTGATGCTGGCTGTGGAGAACTGGCTGGAGGGAACGGTGGCTGTGTCAGGTCTGCTGGCGGTCATGAGTATGGCCTTGGTGCTGGCGATGAATACCGTCCCGGAGGTGACCCAGCGGCTGCGGGAGAAGTTCGGCAAGCTGTGGCTGGCGGCTGAGGTGATCCTTTTCGTGCTGGTGGGTGCTGCGGTGGATATCCGCTATACATTGCAGGCCGGTCTGGGCGCACTGCTGATGCTGGCGATCAGCCTTACCTTCCGTGTGATAGGCGTGCTGCTGAGCCTTGCCGGCAGCAAGTTCAACGCCAAGGAAAAGCTGTTCTGCGTGATTGCCTATCTGCCTAAGGCTACGGTGCAGGCGGCCATCGGCTCTGTGCCGCTGGCTATGGGGCTGCCCTGCGGCGATCTGGTACTGAGTATGGCGGTGGTTTCTATCCTGATTACCGCTCCTCTGGGGGCCATTGGTATGGATGCAACCTACCATCGACTGCTGACCAACGACAAATAATTGACGAAATGCAGAGCGAGCAGTATCCTTCGATACCGCTCGCTCTGTTTCTTGTATCAAATTCAGCAGGGGGCATTTCCCCAAGGGAATCAGACGAAAAAACGGAGGTGCAGAGAAGTCTCTGCACCTCCGTCTGTTTACTTGTGTTCGCAGCAGGAGCCACCGCAACTGCCGCAAGAAGAGCAGTCACAGGAACAGCCGCCACCGTGATGGCGCCGTTTCTTGATCTCGTGGACCAGACTGCCGACAAACAGAATCGCTACAATCGCACCAACAATTAAGGTGGGCAGATTCATAGAAACCTCCTTTTAGTGAGCAAGGGGCTGATTTGCCTTAGAGGGCTTGCGGAACAGCATGTAGAGCATACCAATGAGGACGACAAAAGCAACCACCGTCCAAACGGAGAAGATGCCCTGGATCAGCAGACCGAACTGATACACCATGAGGGAAATGGCATAGGCGAACACGCACATATAGCCGATGGCAAAGACAGTCCACTTGCCGTTGTTCATCTCACGCTTAATGGCGCCCATAGCGGCGAAGCAGGGAGCGCACAGCAGGTTAAAGACCAGGAAGGAGAAACCAGCCAGCTGGCTGCCGTGGAAGAACTCCTGACCGATCAGAGCCAGCTTAGCGGAGTTCATCTCCTCGACCAGCTCCATAGCGAGGTCGGCGTCAGCCATGGAGGACAGAGAGCCGAACACACCGACGACCTCTTCCTTGGCGACCAGACCCAGCACGGTAGCCACAGCGGCCTGCCAGGAACCGAAGCCCAGAGGAATGAAGAGGAAGGCGATGCCGTTGCCGATGACTTCCAGAATGGAAGCGCCGCCCAGCTCCTCGGTGATGTAGTGGAAGCCGCCCTCGAAGGACAGGGAGTTCAGGACCCAGATAATGACGCTGGCAGCCAGAATGACGGTGCCGGCACGCTTGATGAAGCTCCAGCCACGCTCCCAAGTAGCTCTCAGCACATTGCCGGCCACGGGGATGTGGTAAGCGGGCAGCTCCATAACGAAGGGAGCGGGATCGCCGATAAAGATCTTGGTCTTCTTCAGAATGATGCCGGACACGATGACGGCAGCCACACCGATGAAGTAGGAAGCGGTTGCAACCCAAGCGCTGCCGCCGAACAGAGCGGCGGAGATCAGGCCGACAATGGGCATCTTAGCACCGCAGGGGATGAAGCCGGTGGTCATGATGGTCATCTTGCGGTCACGGTCCTGCTCGATGGTACGAGAAGCCATGATGCCGGGGACGCCGCAGCCGGAAGCAACCAGCATGGGGATGAAGGACTTGCCGGACAGGCCGAACTTACGGAACACACGGTCCATGATGAAGGCAACACGAGCCATGTAGCCGCAGTCTTCCAGCATACTCAGCATCAGGAACAGAATGAGCATCTGGGGGACAAAGCCCAGAACAGCGCCAACGCCGCCGATGATGCCTTCTGAAATCAGGCTGACCAGCCATTCCGTAACGCCCCAGCCGGACAGCAGGCTGGACACACCGGGAACGATCCACGCACCGAACAGGGTGTCGTTCATGAAGCCGGTGACAGCGTCACCGATGGTGCCGATGGAGATGGTGTAGACCACCCACATCACGACCACGAAGATGGGCAGAGCCAGAATACGGTGGGTGAGGAAGCGGTCAATCTTATCCGAAGTGGACATGGTAGCCGTGGACTTCTTCTTGTAGCTCTGCTTCATCAGGCCGCCGATGTAAACATAGCGCTCGTTGGTGATGATGGACTCAGCATCGTCATCCAGCTCTTCCTCGGCGGCGACAATGTCGGCCTCCATGTGATCCAGAGTGGCCTGATCCAGCTTCAGCTGCTCCAGCACCTTCTCATCACGCTCGAAGAGCTTGATGGCGTACCAGCGCTGCTGCTCTTCCGGCAGATTGTGCACAGCGGCCTCTTCGATGTGAGCGATTGCATGCTCAACCACACCGGAGAAGGAGTGCATGGGGCGGGTTGCGCCCTTCTGAGCGGCCTCAATGGCAGCTTCGGCGGCAGCGTGGATGCCGTCGCTCTTCAGAGCGGAAATCTCCACCACCTTGCAGCCGGTGGCTTCAGACAGCTGCTTAATGTCGATCTTGTCGCCGTTCTTGCGGACCAGATCCATCATGTTGATGGCGATGACCACGGGGATACCCAGCTCGGTGAGCTGAGTGGTCAGGTAGAGGTTACGCTCCAGGTTGGTGCCGTCCACGATGTTCAGGATGGCGTCGGGACGCTCATGAACCAGATAGTTACGGGCGACCACTTCCTCCAGCGTGTAGGGGGACAGGGAATAAATACCGGGAAGGTCAGTGATGGTCACATCAGCGTGCTTCTTCAGCTTGCCTTCCTTCTTTTCAACAGTAACGCCGGGCCAGTTGCCTACATACTGGTTGGCACCGGTCAAAGCGTTGAACAGGGTAGTTTTACCGCAGTTCGGGTTGCCTGCCAGGGCAATACGCAGTTCCATACAGATTCTCTCCTTCTAATTAGTATCAACTAACTTCTAGTCAAAGTATATGGCGAGCTGACAGCTCGCCCACAATGGCAGCAAAATTAGATGTCGGTTACTTCAACCATCTCTGCATCTGCCTTACGGATGGACAGCTCATAGCCGCGAACCGTAAGTTCAATCGGATCGCCCAGAGGTGCAACCTTGCGAACATGCAGTTCCACACCCTTGGTGATACCCATGTCCATAATGCGGCGCTTGACAGCACCCTCGCCGTGAAGCTTTGCGACCTTAACGGTGTCGCCCACCTTCACCTGACGCAGTGTCTTCATACACTTACCCTCCTAATCAAATCATAATTTTACGAGCCATTTCTTCACTGATGGCAATACGGGCTTCCTTCACTTTTACGATCAGGTTACCACCCAGCACGCTCACTACGCACACCTTGCCACCGGTGACAAAGCCCAGATTTTCCAGATGCTTTTTCACATTCGGTGAGCCACCGACTCGCTTTACGATATTCTCTTCTCCTACTGTGGCATAGGAAAGCGGCATCATACAACCATCTCCTTGGAAATACACAAAGTTAGAATTATCTAACCTAATAAAGAATATCAGGAAACCGTTTGTGTGTCAAGGAAAAAATGTATAAAAAAGGGGCAGACAGCACCACCGATTTTCGGCGATGCTGTCTGCCCAAAGCCTTGGTATGCGGTCAGTTGACAGCGGTGACGGTGTAGCCCTGCTCCTCTACGGTGGACTTGAGCTTGTCGTCGGAAACGGCGGCGCTCAGAGTCACCACAGCGGTGCCGCTTTCGTGGCTGACGAGGGCGGAAGTGACTTCGGGAAGCTCCTCCAGCACCTTCTTCACACGGGCTTCACAGTGGGGGCACATCATGCCCTCAATATGCATGGTCTTTTCCATCGGATTGGTTTCCTCCTCTTGAATGATATTGGGATTGGATTTATGCGCTTTGTGATGGATGGGGTGATCGTGTTTGGGGTCATACAGATCAAAGAGGTTCAGCCGCAGGGCGTTGGTCACCACGCAGAAGCTGGACAGACTCATGGCGGCGGCGCCGAACATGGGGTTCAGCTGCCAGCCGAAGAGGGAGATAAACACACCGGCGGCCAGCGGAATGCCAATGGTGTTGTAGAAGAAGGCCCAGAACAGGTTCTCGTGGATGTTCCGCAGGGTGGCACGGCTCAGACGGATAGCGGCAGGCACATCGGAAAGCTGGCTCTTCATCAGAACCAGATCGGCGGCATCGACCGCCACATCAGCGCCGGCGCCGATGGCGATGCCGATGTCAGCACGGGTCAGAGCAGGGGCGTCGTTGATTCCGTCGCCCACCATGGCGACAGGGCCGCTCTCCTGTAACTGGCGGATGGCGGCTTCCTTGCCCTGAGGCAGAACACCGGCAATCACTTCGTCTACACCGGCGATTTTGCCGATGGCCTGAGCGGTGCGTGGGTTGTCGCCGGTGAGCATGACCACCCGCAGACCCATGTTTTGCAGCTGGCGGATGGCCTCAGGGCTTTCCTCACGGATGATGTCCGCCACGGCAATGATGCCCAGCAGAGCGTTGTCGTAGCAGAACAGCAGGGGAGTTTTACCCTCTTCCGCCAGTGCAACGGCCTTCTGCTCCAACTCGGTGGAAACGGCGACCTGTTCGGAAATGAAACTCAAACTGCCGCCCAGCAGGGGTTTATCCTCCAGCATAGCAGTCAGACCGTTGCCGGGGAGAATTTGGAACTGGGTGACCTCCTGAGGAGTCACGCCCTGTTCCTCTGCATAGGAGAGAATAGCACGGGACAGAGGATGCTCGCTCTTCTGTTCCAGCGCCAGTGCCAGTGCCAGCAGACGCTCCTCCTCCACACCGGGAGCCGGAACCAGATCGGTGACCGCAGGCTGACCCTTGGTGATGGTGCCGGTCTTGTCCAGCACCACGGTTTCGATTTTGCCGGTCTTTTCCAGAGAAACGGCGGTCTTGAAGAGAATGCCGTTTTTGGCGCCCTTGCCGTTGCCCACCATAATGGCGACCGGCGTGGCCAGACCCAAAGCGCAGGGGCAGCTGATGACCAGCACAGAGATGCCACGGGCCAGAGCAAAGCCCACGGAGTGGCCCAGCGCCAGCCAGACGATGGTGGTCACCACAGCAATGGAGATGACTGCAGGAACGAAGATGCCGGACACCTTGTCGGCAATTTTGGCAATGGGAGCCTTGGTGGCAGCGGCGTCGCTGACCATCTGAATGATCTGGGAGAGGGTGGTGTCCTGACCGACACGGGTGGCCTCACAGCGAAGGAAGCCGGACTGGTTTACCGTAGCGGCGGAAACGCCGTCGCCCTGCACCTTGTCTACCGGGATGCTCTCGCCGGTGAGGGCGCTTTCGTCCACAGCGGCTTCGCCTTCCAGAATGATGCCGTCCACCGGGATGTGCTCGCCGGGACGCACCAGGAAGATGTCTCCACGGCGCACCTGCTCAATAGGAATGGACACTTCCTTGCCGCCCCGTTCCACGGTGGCGGACTGAGGTGCCAGACGCATCAGGCTTTTGAGGGCGTCGGTGGTCTTGCCCTTGGAGCGTGCCTCCAGCAGCTTGCCCACCGTGATGAGGGCGAGAATCATGGCGGCAGACTCGAAGTAGAACTCATGGAGCATGCCCATAGCCGCTTCCATCTGGCCCATGGACTGAAGATGTGCCATGCGGAAGAGGGCGGCAGTGCTGTAACCGAAGGCAGCGGTGGAGCCC
>RCNI01000548.1_pt1 | contig 22873 bp, 16 predicted proteins | sample 2041151 | NCBI WGS metagenome assembly RCNI01 (sample SAMN09708214, study PRJNA481090) | feces metagenome | isolation source: feces | place: Antarctica: Albino Rookery | reverse complement strand
ACATTTTCTTACGAACTTACGCCTTTCAGGCACCAACTTACATATCGTTCCACTGACGAACCTGATCTTCCAGCCACTGACACCAATCTTCCACACCCTCGCCGGTTTTGGCACTAATGGGGAAGATTTTCAGATTCGGATTACGGCTCAGCGCATATTCTCTGACCTTTTCCAAATCAAAATCGAAATACGGCAGTACATCGATCTTATTGATAATCAGCGCATCGCAGACAGTGAAAATCAAGGGATATTTGAGTGGCTTGTCGTGACCTTCCGGAACGGATAGAATTACCACATTCTTCACCGCACCGGTGTCAAATTCTGCCGGACAAACCAGATTGCCTACATTTTCCAGCACAGCCAAATCCACATCTGCTGTGCCCAGTTCCCGCAATCCCTGTCGGGTCATGTCTGCATCCAGATGGCACATGCCGCCGGTATGGAGCTGAATTGCCTTAACACCGGTGGTACTGATCGTTTCGGCATCGACTGAAGAATCAATATCCGCTTCCATGACACCAATGTGCAGCTTATCCTTCAGCTGTTCGATAGTGCGCATCAAGGTAGTAGTCTTACCGCTGCCGGGAGAGGACATGACATTCAGCAGAAATGTCTTTTCCTGCTTCAAGTGCGCCCGCAGTCGAGCAGCATCTGCGTCATTGTCCGCAAAAATACTCTGCTTGATTTCAATTACCCGAACATCCTTCATGGAAATTCACCTCTTCGTAAGAATTTTCTTTACAGACCGTTGGCATCCAGATTTTTGCGATATGCCGGATTTTCCGTGTACATCTCCTGCTTCAGAGGATTCCGGCGTGTTTTAACAATGCACACGACCTCGTAGATGAACACGCCTGCATTGAACACCAGAGCCGTAGCACTGAGCAGCGTCCAGGCTTTGGGATCATAGGTAGCTGTGATGCTGAAAGCGGGCATCGCCTGATAGTCAACAGCCAGAGAGAACATGCCAAACAGTGCCAAGGTCTGTGCCCGATGCTGAAGCCATGCGCCACGCTTGACAAAGAACTCTGCCACGGTGCAGGCAACGATCAATGCCACACCAGCATACATAGAACGGGTAGCAATGCAGTTATAGCAGTATGCTACGTTCCACAGGTCATAGGCGACGATCCAGAACCAGAGCTGGTCAGGCCAAACCATATCCTTGGTCTTGGTATTCGCCACTCGAATGCCCATCCAGCCCGTCAGAGTCAGCAGCAGGAACACGCCCGCCACTGCATTCATCAGGTTCCACGGACCGCCCAGCAGAGTCAGACCGGCTGCATCAGTTGTCATGGTCTTAAAAGTTGCGTAGACCTCGTAATCCCGGTAAATGGCTTCTACAATATTGATTGCAAGTATTGCTACCGGGAAGTACCACGCAAACTTCTTTTCCCCAAGCTTGGTATAGCGGATCAGCATAAAGCCGATGACACCAATGAGGGCAGAATAGGTTTTGATGACACCGAACCAGGTCTTGCTGGAAGGACTTCCCACCACCTTGAGGGCAATAAGCACCACCAAAACGATAGGAACCACGCAGTACATGAGAATTGACAGATACTTGCTGCGGCGTGTGATCTCGTTAAGAGCTACCAATACCAGTACCAGAGCCACAAAAGCAAGAATCGTCACCAATGTGTAGCCTTCAAAAAAGAGCCCCATTACAACCTCCCTTTCTCCTGTTACAGCATAATTTCCACGTCACCAATGGGATAAGCCTTGCAGGAATGAATGTAACCGTACTTTTCGTCGGCGTAGCGGCGCATCATGCCACGAGCCAGAAATACATTGCCGGAAACCAGCTTGACACGACAAAGGCTGCACTCACCGCTGCGGCAGCAGACATTGACACGAATACCGGCACGCTCCAGTGCAACCAGAATGGATTCGCTGGACTTTGCATCGATTACACGGTCGCCTACCTTCAGCTTAAATACCTCGTTGCCGGTCAGCTCCTTAGGCCAGCCCGGCTCATTCTGGATATCACGGCGAGCACCGAACATTTCCCGGCGCACCTGCTTGCTGGGAACGCCCAGAGCTGCCAATTCCTTCTGACAGAAATCGTTCATGATCTGAGGACCGCAGATGTAGCTGGTGCGTTCCATGAAGTCGGGCACCAAACGGGCAATCAGTTCCTTGTTCAGGAAGCCGGTCTCGCCGGTCCATCCCTCTACAGGATCAGAAACCACAAGATGATAGCGGAAATTGGGATACTGGGCAGCGTAGGCAGACAGCTCCTCGTGATAGAGTGCCGCTTCCGGGCTACGGCAGCCGTAGAGCAGAACCACATCCCGATCCAGTGCAGCATCCAGAATTTCTCTGGTCATGCTGAGGAAGGGCGTAATGCCGCTGCCACCGGACAGAAACAGAGATTTTTTGCTGTGGAACACGGGCTGGAAATGGAATACGCCGGCAGGGCCATTGGCGGTGAACCGATCACCTACCTTGACCTTGTCGATGAAGTAGTCAGAGACAAAGCCCTGAGGAATACGGGCGACAGTGATCTCATAGTACGCTCTCTGTCTGGGAGAGGAAGAAATACTGTAAGGACGGCTGGTGCGAACACCGTCGATGACGGTGAACAGATTGATGTACTGACCTGCCTCAAAGGGGGGCAGATAACCATCCTCGGAAACAAAACGGATGATTTTCGCATTTTTGCCGGTGTCAATGACTGCATTGACAATCAGGTTCAGCTCCTTACGGTGCAAAGCCTCCACAGCAGAAGCCACAGGGGTATCGCTGATTTTGTCAGGAGATACATTCCGCATCACCCGGATATTTTCCAGAACTTCTTCGCCGTGAACCAGAGTTCCCAGCAGGGTTTCTTTGATATTCTTAGCCATCTGTTACACCTCCTTGGCGACCTTGGATGCAACTGCATCCGCATATGTGTAGTTCGGACCGAAGCCGCAGGCATTGACCCAGCCGCTGGCAAATTCCAGTCCGGGGATCTTACTCTCAGTCGGGAAGAAGAATACGGACTGCATCAGATCCTGCTCATAGCCATAAATAGCGCCGCCGGGATGTCCCAGATAACGCATATGGGTCAGAGGTGTTGCAATTTCCATTTCCTCGATGTGCTGGGTAAAGCCGGGATACATTTTTTCCAGACGTGCCACGATCCGCTTGCCTGCCTCGTACTTCTTTTCGTAGTACTGTTCCGGTGTCAGCTTTTCCCACTCAGTAGCATACTTGAGGGTACCGGCAGTAATGATGCTGGTGCCGGGAGGAGATACGGTGGGGTCATCTACCGTGTAACAGGTAGCAACCAGAGGATCGTTTTCAGGCAGCAGCTTGTAGGCATCCTGGAAGTCCTTGTTGGCATCCAGACTTTCGTAGTTCAAAGTAAAGGAGGTATTGAAGCCAATCTCCTCAGGTGTGCAGTCCAGGCCAATGAAACAGGTCAGTGCAGAAATACCCACAGTGTAGGGCTTCAGATACTCTCTTGCGCTTTCAGGCACTTCCTCGGGCTTCAGGAGGTTACCGTAGGTAGCCAGCGGTGAGATGTTGGAGATGATCTTCTTAGCACGGTACTCCTGTCCGTGTTCATCCACAACACCCACAGCCTTGCCGTTTTCCAGAATGATGCGCTGGACACCGCAGTTGAGCCGCACTACACCGCCATGCCGCTGAGCCGCTTCCATGATAGCCTGATTCATCATCATAGAGGTACCACGGAGGTAATAAGGCTTGGATTCCAGATAGAAGGTGGTGCACTTTGCCAGAATGGAGAACGGGAATCTCGTGGGGGGCATGCCCATGAAGCACCAGTAGGCACTGAGTGCCAGCTGAAGCTTGGGTTCGGTAAAGAACTCGTCCAGCACCTCCTGTGTGCTCTTTAGACCATACTTGGCAAGATGGGGATACATCTTGGGGAAACCGGCCTTCATGACTGCCTTCTTGATAGCACCGGGTTCACCGGTACTCTCAGCGCTCTTTGCAGCAAAGGCAGCTGCTTCGCTGCAGAAATTGTAGACAACCTCAAAATACTTGGTAACAGCCTCTGCCTGGCTGGGGAACTGCTTCTGAAGGAAGGCTTCGCATGCCTTCCGCTCTGCAGGAAGGCTGATGCCGGTACCGTCAGGGAAATTCACCCGATACAACTCCTTGATCTGGATCCAGTCAATCTCGTCCAGAATACCATACCGTGCAAACTGCTCACGCAGGGGGCCGGGATTTTCCGGGGTACCCATGTGGGACAGCTGATGCAGAGCAACTTCGAATTCAAAGCGTCCACGGCGGAAGCTGGTACCGCAGCCGCCGGGAATATTGTGCTTTTCAAACAGGATAACGCTCTTTCCTTTTTCGGCCAGTGTAGCAGCGGAAGCTAAGCCGCCGTTGCCTGCGCCGATGACAATGACATCGTACTTGTTCATGAAAATCTCCTTTCAAATTAGGTGCCGGGAACTGTCAGTGGGGAATAGGTGTAGGCAATACCGCCGTTTTGCATCATCAGGATGATACAAGCGGCAATCAGAGCCAGATTGATAAGCATGCAGACGATCTGGATATTACGCCCCTTCGTCCACTTTACAAACTTGTCGAATCTCTCGTCATAGAATTCATGTTCAAACCACTGCTTAGCGGCAATCTGCATCCAGCCGCCAATGGCCAGAGAGTTTGCCCGCAGCAGCAGCCACATACCGATACCTCCGTAAGCGCCAAGACCCAGTGTACACAGAGAGCCCAGCAGCGGAGCACTCAGGAAACCTACATGCATAAGAGAAACAGAGGAAGAAAATTCGTTGGTGACAAAAATCCAGTTCCAGATGGTGTAGGCCACGGCATACATGATGGTGATGACGGGCAGCGCACCCCGGGTCAGATAGTAGTCACCGATAGGGGTATCGTATTGCCACAGACCACGCAGGGAAATAACACCCAGCGCCAGTGCAAAACCGGAAATGGCGTTATAGTACTTCTTGTACCGCACCAGATCTGTAAAAGTGGCTTCCAGGATGTTGACAATCAGCGCCAGCATGATGAAGTCAACATACACCTGAGGGTTAAAAAACCGCAGTGCAGCAAAGACAATCAAGATTCGCATGACCAGCAGTGTGGTCAGCTTCAGGCGCTCAAAAAAGACAGGTTTTGCAAAAATAAGTACCAGTATTGAGGGAATGACAATCAGAGGAACGTTGCCGTAGATGGGATAAAATGCAGAAATAATTGCCATACCTGTAATGGCTGCCGTGAACATGATCCATTTGATGATTACTTCAACACGGGTGTTGGTTTGCTGCTTTGTTTCCATAGATACTCCTCCTTCAATCATCGTCGGCTGACCTAACAGCCGATAATTTCTTTGATGATGAGCTCCCGCCCACTCAGAGCGGTCAGGTGCTCTCCGCCACATCGGGGACATTTCAAATCGTGCTGAACGGCGTTAAATTCTTCGCCGCAGTCGTTGCACCGGGCAATTCCGGGAACGATTTCCAGCTCCAATTCCGTCTGCTCCATAAATGTCTTGTAGACCGCAGCAGGATAGCAGGATTCCAGATATGCAGGCAGTACTCCGGATAATTCTCCAACCTGAAGCACAACCTTTTCGATTTTCTCTAATTTCTCTTCCTGCGCTACGCCCTCAAGGGTCTTGACCATGGCGCTTAATAATCCAAGTTCGTGCATAAGTCACCTTAGTCTTTCTTTGTAATGGCGTGTGCCGCAATCTTGCCGGTACGCTTAACGGCGTACTTCGCAACAGCAAACGGCAGCTTTTCATACACAGGCGCAAACTCGTTGTAGCTGCGCTTCAGGGAGATTGCATCAAACTTACATTTGGTAGTACACTGGCCGCAGCCGACGCACATGTACTCATCTACCTGAACAGCACCGCAGCCCAGGCAGCGCTCGGTTTCCTTGCGCATCTGTTCCTCCGTGAAAGTGATGCGGGAATCCTTGAAGGCACGCTTTTGGGTATCTGTGTGGCCTGCTTTCTGGCGAGGCGTCGTGTCGTAGCTCTCGATGACCAGATTTTCCTTATCGAACATGCGGTATTCCCGGCGGTCTCGGCCGTAAACCAGACTCTGACCGGGCTGTACAAAACGATGGATGGAAATTGCAGCCTGCTTACCGGCAGCAATGGCATCAATAGCAAAACGAGGGCCGGTGTAGACGTCACCACCGACAAAAATATCCGGCTCAGCTGTCTGATATGTAAAGGAATCAGCAATGGCAGCGCCGTTGGGCTTGCACTCAACCTTAGACCCAGCCAGCAAGTCACCCCAAAGGATGCTCTGACCCACAGACAGAAGGACATGTTCTGCCTCGACAGTGACAGTGTCGTTTTCGTCGTAGACAGGTGCGAATGCGCCCTTGTCGTTGAACACGCTGAGACACTTCTTAAAGACCACGCCTGCAACCTTGCCGTCCTTAACTACAATTTCCTTGGGACCGTATCCATTATGGATGCCGATGTTCTCTTCCAGAGCTTCCTCAATTTCTTCCGGCAAAGCAGGCATCTGCTCCCGCTGTTCCAGACAATACATATCCACGGAAGATGTCTGCGTGCGCACAGCGGCTCTTGCCACGTCGATAGCAACATTACCGCCGCCGATGACGATGGTTTTTCCGGTCAGTGCAGGCACATTTCCCAGATTGACTTCTCTCAGGAAATCAACACCTGCCACCACGCCTTCAGCATCCTCACCGGGCAGGTTCAGCTTACGTCCGGCCTGTGCGCCAATGGCGATATAAAATGCCTTGAATCCTTCCTCACGCAGCTGCTGCAAGGTTACATCCTTGCCAACCTCTACGCCGGTACGGAAGGTGACGCCCATCTGGCGCAGCACCTCGATTTCGGCCTCCACAACGTTCTTTTCCAGACGGAAACCGGGAATCCCCAGCATCAGCATACCGCCGGGTTTGGTCTGCTTTTCAAACACCGTGACCTTGTAGCCGTCAATTGCCAGATAGTAGGCACAGCTGAGACCGGCAGGTCCGGCACCGATGACGGCAATGGGTTTGCCGTAGTCATGCCGCTTTTTCGGAATGAACCGGGTAGCTTCGTTCATATCCTGATCGGCAATGAACTTCTTGATTTCATCGATAGCAATAGGCTCATCGATCTCACCACGGGTACAGGCAGATTCACAGCTGCGGGGACAAATTCGACCGCACACAGCCGGGAACGGATTTTCCTTTTTAATCAGCTCCAGAGCCTCAGTGTATTTTCCCTGTGCAGCCAGTTTGATGTAGCCCTGAACTGCAATATGGGCAGGGCAAGCGGTTTTACAGGGTGCCGTACCGCTTTCTGCAACGTCCTTCCGGTTTTCCCGGTAGTCCACATTCCAGTTTTTCTCCGTCCACTTGTGGTTGCGAACCTTGTCGTATGTTTTTTCAGGGACAGGATTCTTGGCGCACAGCTTCTGACCCAGACGCAGTGCATTGGTGGGGCAGTTCTCCACACACTGACCGCAAGCCACGCACTTATCTTTATCCACCTGTGCCGTGTAGTTGGAGCGAATGGCATCAGGTGCGTTGAACATAGTCGCTACACGCATAGCGAAGCAGGAACAGGAGCAGCAGTTACAGATAGCAGCGGACTCGCCCAGTCCCTCGATATTGGGAATCTGGTGCATCAGGCCGTTTTCCTCTGCCTTTTTCAAGATTTCCAGAACCTCTTCCTTGGTAATCTGACGTGCTCTGCCTGTGCGGATGTAATACTCAGCGCCGGTACCCATCTGAATGCACATATCCTGCTCCAAATGTCCGCAGCCCTGTCCCAAAACCCGACGTGATCTTCTGCAAGAGCAGTCGGAGACCGAGAACGTATCATATTTATCCAGATAATAGGAGATCTTCTCATAAGGGACAGCCTTGGTATCGCTGGCAATAGCGGTTTCAATAGGGATAACACGCATCATACCGGTACCCATTGGCAGATTGGGAGCAATACCGGAAATACGCAGCCGAGTGTATTCCTCAAATGCCTTGCCGATCTGGGGATGCTTTTCCACCTGTTCCTTGTTATTGACCATCATCTCCAGAATGCCGGGCGCAAAGATCTGTACGAGAAACACTTCCTCCCCTGCCTCATTGTGATATACCTTACATACACCGATTTGAGCCAGTTCCATCAGAATCTTGGTGGTTTCTTCCAGAGATTTACCGCACTTTTTTGCAACGTACTCTGCCGTGCGTTCCTTACGCAGTCCCAATGTCAGGGCAACATCTGCCTGCTCATCCGAAACCACGCACTCCAATGCGTAATACTCAGGGGCATTCTCGTCGATGGTATTAACCACGCCCGTCAAACCACCTACCATCTTGGCAAGCTTTACGATCTTGGGTCTTAACTCCATCTTATTCTCGTCCTTTCCTTTTATGGTTTATTTTCTTGGTAAGCACTTACCAACAATTCACAAAAGTCATCCAGTCTGGAACGAGCCAGCATGTTATATTGCTCATCGTTCCTCTCTCCAATTGCCAATTTCTGAATCAGACCCAACAGTGCATCATAGGTGTTGTAATACAGGTTCTCTATATTGATATCCCTGCGCACCGACCCATCCTCCACGCCCTTGTGAATGGCACGAGCCAAGGGGCCAACGCATTCATGATAAGGAGCAGGTGGTGTATTCGCCAGCAGCTGCACCTTTCCGCAGCGGCTCAGGAATCCTTCTGCCTCGTGAACAAAAATCATTTCCTGCCGATTTGTAAAAAACAGATTAGCATAGCCCAGGAGCACGCATCGAATCTGCTCAATTCCGCAAAGTTTAGAAATCTGCTGTTCCCTATTTGCTGTCTCTGCCTGCTCCATAGCTCGTTTCCAAAAGAGCAATGCCGCTTCCAGAACCAGATCTTCCTTTACGGCAAAATAACGGTAGATGCTTCGCTCTGTCAGACCGGCCCGTTGAGCGATATCCGAAATTTTGGAAGCTTCAATCCCCTTCTCCACAAAACAACTCAGCGCATGGGCAATCACACGGCTTTTATTCACTTCCTTGCGAGACTGCTTCAGCTCACATGTTTCATCTCTCATAATACATACCATTAAAACAAAATTGTCAGTCCTACTGACAATTTTACTATACGATATTTTTTTATCGTTTGCAAGATTGTTTTCATTTTTCACCTTCTAAATTATTACACATTAAATTGTTGAACCTGCACAATTGAGGGCAATTCAGACGCAATTAAGATTCTTTTGTCTCAAATTCCCGAAGCTATCGTTTTTCCCCTTGACTTCCACGCCTCCTTGGTTTAGAATAAGCTTTGTTCCTATTTCAGTATATTCAAATCATCTATCCGGATGTGGCTCAGTTTGGTAGAGCACGTGCTTTGGGAGCATGGGGCCGCAGGTTCGAATCCTGTCATCCGGACCACAATATGCAGAAAAACCGCCAGAAATGGCGGTTTTTCTGTTTTCAATAGCTTTTCCTAATGATCTTCCGACCCAAGCAACAGAACAGATAGAAAATACGATAAAAACCAAAACAGCGCATCCGGCAGGATCGAGGTGACCCCAAAAAGTCAGACAATATTTTTAAGTAAATACTGTTAAAGCTATCGAAAGGGCTTGTTGGTCTGTGTAATGCAGGCGACAAGCCCTATAATTTTGCCTTGATTCGTCTGTTGTTGTAGTAGGTGATATTGTTCAAAATCAGGCTTTTGATATTTCCGGTCGAAAAGTCCTTTCTTCTCCAACTGTATCTCATCCTCATCTTGATAAGTTGAATTCTGCCATTATCAGAATTTTAACCACCATATTCTACAAACCTCTTTCATTTGCAAAGGGGCATTGGGTATATTACACCAGATGCGTCACCCCAGGGAACTATTTGCAGTGACTGGCTACTTTGGGGCTGGATCTAAACTTTACATTTTCTTAATGCGGCTGCGATTCTATTAACTGCCTTTTCACACTTCAGATGGTACACTGTAGCCATTGGAGGTGATTGGTGTGTTAGATATTGGAATGATTGTAACTCTGCTTGGTGCCATCGGCCTTGTGCGGCTTTTCCTGCACTGGTTCAGCTACCAATTGGAAACAGAGGAATGACTCATATCGAAATCAAGGGGATGTTTTCTATGACAGTTTTATTGGTACTTGCGTTGGGAATTGGCGGATATCTGGTATATGCGCTGGTTCACCCGGAACGCTTTTAGCAGAAAGGAGCACACAGAAATATGCTTCAACTAATCCTGATACTACTCATTTATCTGGTCATGGTAATTCCTGTCGGTGCGTACCTGTACCATATCATGGCAGGGAAGCGCACATTTGCCGATCCCATATTTGACCGGGTTGATTGGGTGATTTACAGAGTTGGTGATATCAACACCGAAAAGCAAATGGACTGGAAACAGTACGCCGGTGCATTGATTCTAACAAACGGTGTCATGATGATTTTAAGTTATCTGGTACTGCGTTTGCAGAATCTGCTGGTGTTCAATCCGAACAGCATTGGCTCCATGGCGCCGGATCTCAGCTTTAATACAGTGATCAGTTTCATGACCAATACCAATCTGCAGCACTATGCAGGAGAGAGTGGCCTAAGTTACCTCTCCCAAATGCTGGTCATCACATTTATGATGTTTGTGTCCGCAGCCAGCGGCTATGCCGCCTGTGCAGCCTTCATTCGAGGACTCACTGGACATTCCAAGACTTCTGTTGGCAACTTCTATACCGACCTTGTACGGATCACTACACGGATTTTGATTCCGTTCTCGATTGTAGGCGGCTTGCTTCTGGTTTGGCAGGGCGTTCCTCAGAATCTGAGTGGAAACATCATCGTTGATACGCTGGAAGGTACCAAACAGGTAATTGCCTCCGGTCCCGTGGCAGCCCTTGAAATCATCAAGCATCTGGGCACCAACGGCGGCGGCTTCCTGGGAGCCAACTCTGCAACCCCCATTGAAAATCCCACAGTTCTGACGAATCTGATTGAGATGTACTCCATGATGCTTCTGCCCGGTGCCTGTGTCATTGCTTTTGGCAAAATGGCAAGAGACGGACGCACCCGCCGTGTACCTGAGAATGCACTTTCCATGCAGCACAAGAGCCTGACTGCAAAGCTCTTTGGTCAGGAAGGCCGCAGCATTTTTCTTGCTATGAGCATTTTGTTTGCGATTGGATTGGGGCTTTGCTGCTGGGCAGAGCATCAGGGAAATCCTGCACTGGCAGCCGTAGGTCTTAACCAGTCCATGGGCAGCATGGAGGGCAAAGAAATGCGCTTTGGCGTAACGCTTTCCTCTCTTTTCACCACAGTAACCACTTCCTTTACGACTGGCACTGTTAATAACATGCATGACACCCTGACGCCTCTGGGCGGTCTGGTGCCCATGCTTCACATGATGCTGAATGTGGTATTTGGCGGCAAGGGTGTAGGCCTGATGAACATGACCCTGTATGCAATCCTGGCAGTCTTCATCTGTGGCCTGATGGTAGGCCGGACACCTGAATACCTAGGCAGGAAAATCGAAGGAAGAGAAATGAAGCTGACCGCCCTCTGCATCATCATTCATCCGCTGCTGATTCTGGTATTCTCCGCTCTCGCCATCGGCACCACCGCAGGTCAGGCCGGAATTACCAATGAAGGCTTCCACGGTCTGAGTCAGGTGCTATATGAATTTGCATCTTCCGCCGCCAATAACGGCTCCGGCTTTGAAGGACTTGTCGATAACAGTTTCTTCTGGAACATCACCACAGGACTTGCAATGTTCTTTGGGCGGTATTTGTCCATTGTAATTCAGCTGGCAATTGTCGGTTCTCTGATGAAGAAAAAACATGTCAACGAATCTGCCGGCACGCTCCAGACAAGCACCGTGAGCTTTGCTGTAATTCTGGTGTTTGTTGTTTATATCTTTGCCGCACTTACATTTTTCCCAGCTCTGGCGCTGGGGCCCATTGCAGAACACCTGACGCTTTGGGGTTGAGGAGGATTCTCGTATGAGCAAACATTCTAAAAAGCAGAGCATTACCCCAGAGATGCTGCGGGTGGCTCTGAAGGGCAGCTTTCAGAAGCTGAATCCCCGATACATGATGAAAAATCCAGTCATGTTCGTTGTGGAAACTGGATTCTTTATTACACTTCTCCTGTCTTTCTTCCCGAATCTTTTCGGAGAAAATAACGAAGGTCTGCGGATCTACAACATTATTGTTTCAGTGATTCTGTTTGTGACGGTACTATTCGCAAATTTCGCAGAATCCGTCGCAGAAGGCCGTGGCAAAGCCCAGGCTGCCAGCCTGAAAAAGACCCAGAAGGACACCGAGGCACATGTTCTGGACGAAAATGGTAACATCCACACAGTCTCCTCCAGCGAGCTGAGGAAAGGTGACATCGTGCTGGTCAAAGCCGGCGAGGTTATTCCCGGTGACGGCGAGGTCATTGAGGGAATCGCTTCCGTGGATGAATCTGCAATTACCGGTGAATCTGCTCCGGTCGTTCGGGAAAACGGCGGTGACTTCTGTTCCGTCACCGGCGGCACGACGGTTGTATCCGACTGGCTGAAAATCGAGATTACTTCCGACCCCGGCAACAGTTTTCTGGATCGCATGATTTCTCTTGTAGAAGGCGCATCCCGTAAAAAGACCCCCAATGAAATTGCTTTGAACACCCTGCTGGTTTCGCTTACCATCATTTTCCTGATTGTGATTGTGACGCTGTATCCCATCGGTATTTATACCGGTGTAGAGCTTTCTACTTCCACACTGATTGCACTTATGGTCTGTTTGATTCCTACCACCATCGGCGGTCTGTTGTCCGCAATCGGCATTGCGGGTATGGATCGTGTGACCCAGTTTAATGTCATTGCCATGTCCGGCAAGGCGGTAGAAGCCTGTGGCGATGTAGACACCATGATTCTTGACAAGACCGGAACGATTACCTTCGGCAATCGTCTTGCTGCTGATTTTCTGCCGGTGCAAGGCGCAGACAAAAAGGAGTTAATCCGCTGCGCTGCACTGACCTGCTTCCACGACAGCACCCCGGAAGGAAAGTCTACTCTGGATCTTGCTCAGAAAATGGGCGACACTACGGAAGAACCTGTAAACTCCCAGTTCTATGAGTTCACAGCCCAGTCCCGCATGAGTGGTCTTGATCTGGCTGATGGAACCAGCATCCGAAAAGGCGCATCTGATGCCATTATTCGCTATGTACAGGATCAGGCAGGAAAAATCCCGGCAGATTTGCAGGAGCATGTGGAAAAGGTATCCTCACTGGGCGGTACGCCTTTGGTAGTGTGCAAAAACAATCAAATTCTCGGTGTTATTTATCTGAAAGACACGGTAAAACCCGGAATGCGGGAACGATTTGAGCGTCTGCGTGCCATCGGAATCAAGACTGTGATGTGCACCGGCGATAACCCCTTAACCGCCGCAACCATTGCAGAAGAAGCTGGTGTGGACGGTTTTGTAGCTGAGTGCAAGCCAGAAGATAAAATTGCCGTTATTAAGAAGGAACAGGCAGATGGCAAGATCGTTGCCATGACCGGTGACGGCACCAACGATGCCCCCGCTCTTGCTCAGGCCAATGTGGGTCTGGCTATGAATTCCGGCACAACTGCTGCTAAGGAAGCCGCCAACATGGTGGATCTGGACAGCGATCCCACCAAGATCCTCGAGGTGGTTGAAATCGGCAAGCAGCTGCTGATTACAAGAGGTTCTCTTACCACCTTCTCCATTGCAAACGATATTGCAAAGTATTTTGCCATCATTCCTGCCATGTTTATGGGTGCAATTCCCCAGCTGGGCGTGCTCAACATTATGCAGCTGACTTCTACCAACAGTGCCATCCTGTCAGCACTGATTTTCAATGCTCTGATTATTCCGGCATTGATTCCGCTGGCTATGAAGGGTGTCAAGTATCGCCCTATGTCCTCCGGAAAACTGCTGGCGAGAAACATGCTGATTTATGGTCTGGGCGGCGTGATTACCCCTTTTATCGGAATTAAACTAATTGACCTGATTATCAGTCCGCTTCTTCTCATGATCGGACTGTGAGGAGGAGAAAAATATGGAACATTGCAAAAAGTTTCTGAAAGCCCTTCGCCCGGCACTGGCGGTTTCGCTGGTTTTAATGCTGGTTTGCGGTCTTGGGTATCCGCTTCTTATGAACAGCCTAGCCGGGGTACTTTTCCCCGAGCAGGCCAATGGTAATCTTGTCAGGGTCGCCGGGAAGCCGGTCGGTGCGCAATATGTAGGACAGGAATTTACAGCGGATTATTTCATGAAGGGCCGTCCCTCTGCCGTTCACTACAACACCTATACCATCAGTCAGGACGGTAAGGACATCTGTCTGGATGGCAGTGCGTTTGCAGGTCTTGCATCCGGTTCCTCTAACTACGGTCCCTCTAACCCAGCGCTGGCACAGCGAGTTAAGATGGACATAGAAGCGTTTCTGTCAGCGAACCCGGATATCAAACGGGAAGATATTCCTACGGATTTGATGACTGCTTCCGGCTCTGGTCTGGATCCCCATATTTCGCCCAATTCTGCCGCAATTCAGCTCCCGGCGATTGCAGAAGCTTCCGGACTGTCCATGGAGGTTCTGGAGCAGATCGTAAAAGACAATACCACAGGAAAACTGCTTGGTATTTTCGGTGAGAATACAGTCAATGTTCTTGGCGTCAATGTAGACATTGCAGAAGCTATGGGACTTGCACAGTAAGAGGTAATTTATATGGCGGATGTAACAAGCGCAGAGCTCGTGAATCTGTGTAATCGTGTCAAAGATTATCTCAGCCGAAATGCATATAAAGAATGTGCGGAAGATATCTGCTATGCTATGTATCTTCATCCAGATGCACCGGAGCCTCACAATCTGATGGGGATTTTGATGGAAAAACAAAATAACCACATTGGAGCCATGAAGCATTTCCGGGCAGCGCTGGATTTGGACCCGACCTATCTCCCGGCCCAGGAAAATCTGATGGATTATGCAAGATTTGATATTTCCGCTCCTCGATGCAGATTCTGCCTTGCAGACTGCACGGGGCAGAAATCATAACGAAGACTGTGGAGGGGACAAAATCCTTTCCACAGTCTTTATACTTTCTTAATGTCTGTCACATAACTTTTATACGAGGCCAATCCAGAATGATTTATAGTATAACATAAGAAAAGATAAGGAAATCAGTTTGTTTTGGGTACTATTTTTCAAAAGTTTGTGGTATGATAGGTGGAAAGCAAAAAGGAGGGGACCCCTGTGGCAACGAAAGACCGAGATCCTGAACGGATTCTCAGACAAATCAAATCGGGAGAAACGGCGCCTTCCCGTGGAATGCTGAAGATATTTTTCGGCTATGCAGCCGGAGTTGGCAAAACCTTCGCCATGTTGGAGGCAGCACATGCAGCTAAAGCGCAGGGAATCCATGTGATTGCCGGGTATATTGAACCTCATGCCCGTCCCGAAACAATGGAATTGATGAAGGGGTTGGAGTGTCTGCCAACTCGTCTGGTGCAGCACGGGGATATCCAGCTGCGAGAATTTGACTTGGATGAAGCGCTCCGCCAGAAGCCAGCCCTCATTTTGGTGGATGAGTTAGCCCACACCAACGCCCCAGGGAGCCGACACAAAAAAAGATATCAGGATGTAGAGGAACTCCTTCAAGCGGGTATCAATGTCTACACCACCATCAATGTGCAGCACATCGAGAGCCTAAACGATTTGGTGGCTTCCATTACCGGGATTTCAGTCCAGGAACGCATTCCTGACTCGGTGTTTGACCATGCAGAGCAGGTAGAAATTGTGGACATTGAGCCTCAGGAGCTGATTGAGCGGCTGCGAAGCGGAAAGGTCTATCGGCAGCAGCAGGCACAGAGGGCAATGGCAAACTTTTTTACCACACCAAATCTGACTGCTCTGCGAGAAATTGCCCTGCGCCGCTGTGCGGATCGTGTCAACAGCAGAAGCGAATCCGCAGGGCTGCAAAACGAAGAATACCATACCGAAGAGCATATTTTGGTGTGCCTATCCTCGTCACCCTCCAATGCAAAAATTATCCGTACCGCCGCCCGTATGGCACAGGCATTCAAGGGGGTATTTACAGCGCTGTTTGTAGAAACTCCGGATTTTCCTGCTATGAGCCAGGAGAATTTGCAGCGCCTTCGCAGTAATCTCCGTCTTGCCGAACAGTTGGGGGCCAAAATTGAAACGGTGTATGGTATAGATGTTCCATTTCAGATTGCAGAATTTGCCCGACTTTCCGGTGTATCCAAAATAGTTGTAGGGCGCAGTGCCGCCGGAAAAAGCCGACTGTTCGGGAAGCAGACCCTCACAGAAAAACTGATTGCAGCTGCACCTTATCTGGACATTCATATCATTCCCGATTCATCATCCAGTACCCCCTACCATGAACGGAAAGCAAAAACAAGTAAATTTTCTGCCGAAGATTTTCTAAAATCTGTTTTGATTTTGTTCCTTGTCAGCTGTATTGGCGGTATTTTCGACTACGTAGGATTTGAAGATGCCAATATTATCACGGTTTATGTTCTGGGTGTCTTGGTCACTTCTGTGGTAACACAGAATCGAATATACAGCCTCTGTTCTTCTGTTGTCAGTGTGCTTGTGTTCAACTTTCTGTTTACTGATCCTCGTTTGAGTCTGCATGCCTATGACAATGGTTATCCCGTTACGTTTTTTGTCATGTTCCTCGCGGCATTCCTCACAAGTTCTTTGGCTGTCAAACTCAAAGAACATGCCAGACAGTCTGCCTTAGCAGCCTATCGGAATAAAATTCTCTTTGATGTGAATCAATCGCTCCAGCAGGCGAAGGATCGCAGCGAAATCATCAGTTCCACTGCGCAGCATCTTAACAGATTGCTGCAAAGAGATATTGTTGTTTATCCTGTGCTGGGTGGAAAGCTGGAGAACGCCAAAATATTTTATATCGATCCCGACGGAAAGTCAGATGCAGACTATTCGGCTGACAGCGAACGAGCCGTTGCCCTTTGGGTTTTTAAAAACAACAAGCATGCAGGTGCCACAACCCAGACGCTTTCCAACTCCAAATGTCTGTATCTTGCTGTACGAATCAACCAAAAGGTATATGGTGTGGTCGGTATTTCCATAGGGAAGGAACCACTGGACAGCTCAGAAAAGGGCATGACATTGTCAATTCTTGGCGAGTGCGCTTTGGCTCTCGAAAACGAACAAAACGCCAGAGAGAAGGAAGAAGCTGCCATTCTGGCGCAGAAAGAGCAGCTCCGTGCAAATCTGCTTCGGGCGATTTCCCACGATCTGCGAACCCCGCTTACATCGATTTCCGGCAATGCCAGCAACTTTCTTTCCAATGGTGACCAGATGGATGCTCAGACCAAGCACCAGCTGTTCATGGACATTTATGATGATTCCATGTGGCTGATTAATCTGGTAGAAAACCTGCTGTCTGTATCTCGTCTGGAAGAAAACCACCTGAATTTACATTTTAGCTCCGAACTTGTGTCTGATGTCATTGAGGAGGCATTGAAGCATGTTAACCGGAAAAGTGTAGATTACCGCATCTCAGTGCATCACGAGGATGAGTTTCTGATTGCCAAAATGGATGCAAAACTCATTGTTCAGGTCATCATCAATCTGGTGGACAATGCTATAAAATATACCCCTGCTGGCAGCAGTATCGAGATTTGCACCGAACCAAAAGACGGCAAGGCGGTGATTTCTGTGTCCGATAATGGAGACGGAATTCCCGATGACATGAAACCCAGGATTTTTGATATGTTTTATAGTGGAGCAAACAAAATTGCGGATAGCCGTCGCAGTCTGGGACTGGGACTCTCCCTCTGCAAGTCGATTGTCACTGCCCATGATGGTACAATCTCTGTAACTGACCATCACCCACACGGCACAGTCTTTACCTTTACTTTACCTATGGAGGAGGTAACACTTTATGAATAAATTAACCATCCTGATTGTAGAGGATGATCCATCGGTCAAAAATCTGATGACAACCACCCTTCGTACCCATGATTATCATTTTATAACGGCACAAAACGGACAATCAGCCATTATGCAGGCATCTTCTCGTAATCCGGATATTGTCCTCTTAGATCTGGGATTGCCGGATATGGATGGTATAGAAGTCATTCATAATATCCGAAGCTGGTCCAGCATGCCCATCATTGTAATCAGCGCTCGCAGTGAAGATACGGATAAAATTGAAGCTCTAGACGCCGGTGCAGATGATTATCTAACAAAGCCGTTCTCTGTGGAGGAACTTCTGGCACGGCTGCGTGTCACCCAACGGCGGCTCAGCATGATGCCAAGTGACTTTGAATCATCTTCCGTTTTTACAAACGGTGATTTGAGAATCGATTATTCCGCAGGGTGTGCATGGCTGAATGACGATGAACTGCATTTGACGCCAATTGAGTATAAGCTGCTCTGCCTGCTGTCCAAAAATGTAGGTCGAGTGTTGACCCATACCTACATCACCCAGCACGTTTGGGGACGGTGCTGGGACAATGATGTGTCATCGTTGCGTGTATTCATGGCAACCTTACGTAAGAAATTAGAAACTGCTCCAGGTTCCCCGCAATATATCCAAACCCATGTTGGTGTAGGCTATCGCATGATCCGTGTATAACAGGAAATCATGAGCAAGAGCGACGTTTATCACTCCTGTTCACTGTGTTCATAGAAAAACAGGCCCTGCCGGAACTGAATCTCAGTTCCGGCAGGGCCTCCTGTGTTTATTGGGATTATGTGATTTCTGTAATTACGAATCAGTCACCAGTACATCAGCGGTTGGATATTTTCACGCTCTGCGCACTGCCTAAGCTCCGCTGATTCCGAAGAACCGTTCAAAGAATATCTTCAGCCTATCAATGATACCCTGTTTCTTCTTTTCCCGGTTACTGCCGCCAAAGCGAGAGACTGGGGGCATCAGTTTGTCAATATCTGTTCCGGTGGTTTTAAGTTCACCGTCACGGAAGGCGTTTTCCAGAAATCTTCTGGTTTCCTCTTCTTTCAGTTTTTCGCTCTGAATAATGGATACCAGTTCCTTTTCCCGTTCCTGTGCCACATAATTGTGCCATTCGGTCATAATATCGTCCATATCGTTAATGCCCGAAAGGAATGTTTCAATCAGATGCTTTTTGCTGCGAAGTCCCGGGCTTGCATCCACAGCTTTCTGAATGGTAATCAGGACCTCCTTATCCTGACAGTGGGTGTCATGGTATTTTTTCACCAGAATCAGAATATAATCAATGTTGATTTCAATCTGGCGAATCAGCTCAATCTCAAAAACAATGTCATCCGTAATATCCTCTTTATCTTTGGGACGATGCTTTATCAAATCTTCCCACAAATCCTGATACCGGCCCAGATAGTCCTGCAAATCACGTTCCGAAAGCAGCTCTTTCCCCTCAAATTCATCAAAAGAGGAAAGCAAATTCTGCATACGGAGAATAGCACCGAACAGAGCAATAAAGTCCTTCTGATTGCATTCTCCTTCGATGCAAGGCACAGACAGCGGGAACTTTTCGTTCAGTTCCTCAATCATATCCACATATCCCGGTTTCTGCTTACCATCTGAAGTTACATAACCGTGATAGTAGTCAGAAAACTTCTGGAGCAGAACGATGCCGCCGGCATTCCTGTCGCCAAACAGAGAGATTGCATCGTCCACCCGTTTTTGCAGATTCCGGAAGCAGACGATGTTTCCGAATGTCTTGATTGAATTGAGGATTCGATTGGTACGACTGAAAGCCTGAATCAGACCATGCATTTTCAGGTTCTTGTCCACCCACAGGGTGTTCAGCGTGGTTGCATCAAAGCCTGTCAGGAACATATTCACCACAATGAGCAAATCCAGCTCCTTGTTCTTCATCCGCAGGGAAACGTCCTTGTAGTAGCTCTGGAACTGGTCTCCATCTGTGGAATAGTTGGTGTGGAACATCTCATTGTAGTCCTTGATGGCAGAATCCAAAAAGTCCCGGCTGGTCTGGTCAAGTGCAGAGGTATCCTCGCTGTTTTCTTCATCCAGCAGGTCGCCATCCGGTTCTGCTTCGTTGGCACCATAGCTGAAAATAGTGGCAATCCGCAGTTTTTTGGATGGATCAGCTTCCATCTGCTTTTTGAACTCCTGATAGTAGAGTTTCGCCATTGGCACAGATGCCACCGCAAAAATGGAGTTGAAACCGCTGAGCCGCTGTTTACATTTGATTTCCTCCACTTTGCCCTGTGCGCCGGAAGCTACCTCGCTGATATTCATCAGGGTGTTGTATGCGTAGGTTTTATCGCCCCGATAGGTCTTCTGGTCGAAGTGCTCCAAAATGTACCGGGTCACCAGCTCAATCCGCTGGGGCGCCATGTATGCCTTTTCCCGGTCAATGTCCCAGACATTTTTGTCGTCGATATCCGGTTCTGCATCCATGGTCTTAATGTAGTCCACCCGGAATGGCAGTACATTCTTGTCGTTGATGGCGTCCACGATGGTATAGGTGTGGAGGGGTCGGGTAGGTTGACCGTGGGCATCCGGCTCACCGCCGAATACCTGGGGCGTGGTACGCAGAGTGGGATTTTTTCCATTACTTGCATTGACGGAGAAAATCGGCGTACCGGTAAACCCGAACAGGTGGTATTTCTTAAAATTCCGAACGATGGCCGTGTGCATGTCGCCGAACTGACTGCGGTGGCACTCGTCGAAGATGATGACAACGTGCTTATTATAGACCTCGTGATCCTTGTTCTTTTTGATAAAAGTGGATAGCTTCTGAATTGTGGTAATGATAATGCGTGAGTTTTCGTCTTCCAGCTGTTTCTTTAGAATCGCCGTTGAGGTGTTGGAGTTGGCTGCGCCCTTTTCAAAGCGGTCATATTCCTTCATGGTCTGGTAGTCCAGATCTTTTCGGTCTACAACGAACAGCACCTTGTCGATATAGGGCAGTTGGGAAGCCAGCCGTGCGGTTTTGAAGGAAGTGAGGGTCTTGCCGGAGCCGGTGGTGTGCCAGATGTAGCCGCCGCCTTCAATACTGCCGTACTTTTTGTAGTTGTTGGCGATTTCGATACGGTTCAGGATCCGTTCCGTAGCGGTGATCTGATAGGGGCGCATGACCATCAGCATATTTTCCGAAGTAAAAATGCAGTACCGGGTGAGGATATTCAGGATCGTATGCTTGGCAAAGAACGTCTTTGTAAAGTCGATAAGGTCGGGAAGCACCCGGTTGTTGGCATCCGCCCAGAAGGAAGTAAACTCAAAGCTGTTGCTTGTTTTGTGCTTTTTTGCCTTGGCGGCATCTGCGTCCTTAATGGCATTGTCACGGGTAGAATTGGAATAATATTTGGTATTGGTACCATTGGAAATCACAAAAATCTGGACATACTCAAAAAGGCCCTTGCCTGCGGAGAACGAATCCCGATGATAGCGGTCGATCTGGTTGAATGCCTCCCGGATGGCAACGCCACGGCGTTTCAGCTCGACATGTACCAGCGGCAGACCGTTGACAAGTACCGTCACATCGTAGCGGTTATCGTGCCGAGCGCCTTCCTCCTTGCTGACTTCGTACTGATTGATTACCTGTAACCGGTTGTTGTGAATGTTCTTTTTATCGATCAGCAGAATGTTTTTGGAAGAACCGTCGTCACGCTTTAATACCTGCACATAATCTTCCTGAATCTTGCGGGTTTTTTCAACCATATGCTCGTTGGGATTGGCGATGGACTGGCTGAAAAATCTGGTCCATTCGTCATCGGAAAAGCGGTAGTTGTTCAGTTCCTCCAGTTTTGTCCGAAGATTCAGAATCAGCTCTTTTTCCCTATGGATGGGGGGATACTCATATCCCTGAGCGCCCAGCAGACGGATGAACTCGTTTTCCAAATCCGCCTCGCTCTGGTAGCTGTCCGAGCGATTTTTCGTCGGCACGTATTCGGTTACCACCGTATTCTCGCTGGTGGAAGCGACAATATTGAAATAAGGCACGGTAACAGCCTCCTTGTTATGAAAGTTCTTTGAAGGTCAGCAGCTTGTCCCGATAGTATTCATACTGCTTTTGACGGGCTTCTATTTCGGCGGGCAAGCCAGAAGTCAGGTCATTGCAGAGGGTGTCAAAGCGGTTAAGAATGGAAACAATGCGTTCCTGCTCGGCAAGAGGGGGGACTGGAATTTTCAGTTTATGCAGCTTGCTGCCTTTAATTCCTTTAACCGTACCACCTGTTGCTGACGCTTGAAGTTTTGATTGAAATTCCGCACTCAAAAGAACATATTTCAGGAAAGAACTATTGATGCTATTATCCTTAGGCCGATACTTTATGACCCTTTGCGCCAATGCAATATCTTCTCGGTCAACTTGAGCCACATTGCCACAAGGCGCCTCTGTCGTGATAAGAACATCTCCAATCTTTGGATAACCACGATGCATTACTTCATCATAGTCTTCTTCTGCAATGTATTCTTGAGATTTATCATAATCGATATATCCGTTCCTGATATTCTTTGCTGTCACAAGAAAAATTCCAGAATCAACCTTTCGTGGCGTCTTCCCACGATAATCTACAATTTCACACAGTTCCTCAAGGGATTTATATTCTGCGGTAGAAAACGATAATAGGCTATTGTTATAAAACTCATACTGCTTCTTCCGTGCGGTCAGCTCAGTGGTCAGCTCAGTGGTCAGCTCAGTGGTCAGCTCAGTGAAAGTGTCCAGAATCCGCACAATTTCTTCCTGCACCGGCAGCGGCGGGACAGGAATTGAATACATCATTACAGCATCCTTATTTCCACGAGGCATTTTTGCACCTTTAGAATTTTGAATATCATACTGAAAAAAAGTTTCTGATGACAAAATGTAATATAGAAACTTAGGATAGATTTTGCTTTTATCATTTATTTGAACTGTAAGAACATCTCCGTTGGTTCCGCCAGTACAATCAGCGAGCCAAATTTTTCTGAGATAAGGCCTGATATTGCCAATAAGTATATCGCC
>RCNI01001096.1_pt1 | contig 22896 bp, 20 predicted proteins | sample 2041151 | NCBI WGS metagenome assembly RCNI01 (sample SAMN09708214, study PRJNA481090) | feces metagenome | isolation source: feces | place: Antarctica: Albino Rookery | reverse complement strand
GGGTTCGATTCCCGTACCCTGCTCCATAAAGAAGTGCCTCAGCAGTTTTGTCTGCTGAGGCACATTTTCTATTCTTTTTCAGCGGTTAAAGGTAATATTCAGCCGGCTGCTCCAGTTTTCACCGGGGCGCACAAAAGCCGCTCCGGGCTTCTGATTCCAGTCCGCAGGAGAATCCACCTTGTCCTGCGTATTATGCCACGGTTCCAGACAGACAAAACGCAGCTGGGGATTTCCCGGCATACTCCAGATCAGCACATAGGGGAAACCGCCGATCTCCACGGTGATGTTTTTGCCGGTGTCCTTCTCCGTCAGGCTTATGGTCTTTGCGGTAAGCTCTGCCATGCCGATGGAATCATTGTCGAATATCCGATCATTCAGGGGAATTACACTGCTCTTTTCCATAAAGGGATGGGTTTTCCCGGTGACAAAGCCTCCGTCGGATTCCACCACCATAGGCGTCTGGGGGGTGTCGAAGCGGATCTCATAATCCTCGGTTTTGTGATTTTCATCAAAGGGAAGTGCAAAGGCCGGATGATAGCCCAAACCGAATTTCAGCTCCCGGGTATCCAGATTTTCCACCTGCACCTGCTGGCGCACGGTATTGCCGGAAAGTGTGAAGATTACCGTCATGCAGAATTTCCGGGGGAAACGCTTGAAGGTCTCTTCGTTCCAGCGCAGAGAAAATTCCAGTCGGTCTGACGGTGTATCCAGATGCGTAAACTCCGTATCACGGGCAAAGCCATGGCTCTTTCCCGCAAAACGCTCACCGTCCAGCTCGTATTCTCCATTCCAGAGCTTGCCCGGATAGGGCCACAGGATAGGGGCATGGCGACCCCACACTCCGGAGTCTCCGCTCCACATCATTTCCTCTCCCGTTGCACGATTTCGCACACTGACCAGCTCCGCACCCAAGGTGTCCGCCGTCAGAATGATCTGCTCGTTTTCAATACTGTATCGCATATTGGCCGTCCTTTCTCCGGGGAAATTTCCCAACTTTCTATCGGAAATATTATACTATGGGGCAAAATCCTTGTCAACCGCCAGCTGTTCCAGCATGGCCTTTGCCACATCATATAGATTCCCCGCCACAGGCAGATCCGCCATGCGCATCAAGGGCGTGTTTTCCTGAAGATCCACGGCACAGAGGGTTTCGATGTGATCCAGTCCCGCCTGAAACTGCACCGAGCCGGAAATTCCGAAGCAAAGGAGTTTTTTTGCGCTGATGCTCCGGCCGCTGAGGCCGATCTGGCAGGATCTCGGCATCCAGCCCCGATCTACCAGCGCCCGGGAACACAGAAGCTCCCCGCCCAGCCGATTTGCCAGCTCCCGGAAAAGAGCAAGATCCTCCTTCTGCCGCAATCCGCCGCCAACTGCCAGCAAAATTTTTCGGTTTTCCCCCGAATCGGATGTGCGCTCCACCCATTCCCGCTGATAAACAGGGAAATTCCCCACAGGGGGACGGCAAAGCACCAGCCGGGTCTTTCTTTTTTCGTAAGTTTCCGGAGATGCAAACCGCAAAGACGCCATCTGGGGTCTTGCGTTTCGGGTCACGATGCTGGCCATCCGATTCCCGGAAAAAGCAGGTCTTGTCTGGAGCAAAAACCCCTCTTCGGTAAAGGACAGGGCTGTGCAGTCCGCAGTCACACCGGTATGCATAACGGCCGCCGTCATGGCAGACAAAGTGCGCCCCTCAGGCGTTGCCGGGAACAGCACCACCTGGGTGTTTTCGCCGCAAATTTCCTTTAGCGCCGCAGCTTCCATTTCCGGGAAAAAGCCGTCGCAGGCTTCCCCTTCTACCACCGTCACCCGGTCAAGCCCCGGTTCCAACAGGGCCTCCCGGGCTTTTTCCGTCAGCTTCGGTGTAAACGCCGCCGCCTCCACAAGCCAGTCCCTCTGGCGTCCCAGATACAGAGCGGTAGCTGCGATTTTTCGGGACACAGAATGAAGGTTTTCTCCCGAAAGCTGCAAATATACCAGTAGTTTCCCCTGTTTTTTATCCATAGCGCACCTCCTCAGAGCAGACAGCGTGCAGAATCTGCGCCGCCGCTTCGTCGGGGGGGAGTTTCCGTGGCTGGGCTTTCCGCTCCTGCGTTCTTTCACAGGCAGACACCACCCTTGTGGGAGAGGCTTTCAGGCCATAATGCTCCGGCTCCGTGTCTGGCAAATCCAAAAGTCCCATCCGTTGGATGGGTTTCTTTTTTGCCCCCAGCTGATCCCGCAAGGTGGGGATTCTAGGCGTTCCGATACCCTCCCCCACTGCCAGCAGGCAGGGAGCGCCGCAGACGGATTTCTGGGTGCCGCCGCTGAGTTCCTGCAAAACCGTCAGCATTCCGTCGTGGATTTCCAGATTTTTTACCCATCCGAGCGCAGGAATTTCCAGTCGGACTGCCAGAGAAAAAGGCAGTTGTGCCGTGTCTCCGTCAGTAGTCTGCTGACCGCAGACCACCACATCAAATTTCCCGAGACTGCGGATGCCCTGTGCCAGAGTATAGGCGGTTGCATACACATCCGCTCCGGCAAAAGCCCGGTCGCTCAGCAGCACGCCCCGATCTGCGCCCATGGAAAGGGCGGTTTTCAGGGCATCGGCGGCAGACTCCGGCCCCATCGTCAAAGCCGTCACCTGCCCGCCCGTTTCCCTGGCGATCCGCAGAGCCGCCTCTATGGCATAGAGATCCCGAGGGTTCAGCCGAGCCGGCCCCCGGGAGCGGTCAAGCACACCGTTTTCTCCCTCCATAGGGACACTGCTGCCGGGAACCTGCTTAATACATACGATCACATTCATACTTTTCCCCTCCTAGGGGTTCATTCTTTCCTCCGGATCAAAGCTGCGCCGAAGATCTCTCAGCAGCGCTTTGTCCTGCGGGGAAAGGAATTGCAGAAGCAGCGGTCTTTTCACTTTTCCCACGCCGTAGCCGTCGGTCACAAAGCCGCCGTTTTCCATGGCAAAGGCTCCCAGCCGTGCCATAACTTCCGGGCAGGCACTCTTCTGCGTTTCATTTTCCGGCAGAAGCGCCGCATGGAGCTTATTGGTGAGCAGATGGCCATAAATGGCACCGGGAACGGAAAATTCCCGCAAAACCTGTCGATATTCTTCCAGATACTTGGGAAAATCCTCTTTTTCCCCTGCGGCATCCATTTCCCAGCGGCTCTTTCCCTCCGGGCGGATGTCCGGCAGCTCTCCCAAAATTGAGGGCACTGCGTGGCGCATATCCCGGAAGGGGCGGATGGCGCTTCTGCCGTTTTCCGCCCAGCTTTCCGCTTCTCCGCCGCCGTTGGCTTCAAAGAGGTCCAAAAGGGTCATCAGCAGTTCCGTAGCAGCATCCTCCCCGGTTCCCTCCAGTTCCAGATAGACCGCCGCCCCCTCCGCTGGGAAGGCGGTGAGCTTTGCAAGCATGGGGTTTTCCCTGTGATGATTGAGGAGCTTCAGTGCGCCCCGGTCGTAAAATTCAGCCGTTGTGAGCCATGCATCCCCGTTTTTTCCCGCAAAGGGCAGAAGTTCCCGGGCAAATGCAATGGCATTTGCTTCCTCCGCAAAAAAGAACACGATGCCCCAAATCTCCTGACTTGGCTGCACCAGCCGCAGCTTCATAGCCAGCGCTGTTCCGAAATATCCTTCCGTGCCGGAAAGGAAGTCGATAAGATCTCCGTTTTCATCCGCAAGCGGAATGGGAAGATGCCCAAAATCCGAAAGATTCAGGATTTTTCCGTTGGGAAGGGGCAGTTTTCCGTTTTCCGTCAAAAATGCTCCCCGGGAAATCCGCCAGCGCTCTCCCGTGGGGGTAAGCCAGTCCAGTTCCTCCACATAGCAGGAAACGCTCCCATAGAAAAGGGCGTTGGGCCCCTCCGCCCCGGTGGCAAAAAGTCCGCCCAGAGTTGCGGTGGGTTCCGTGGGGTTCGGCGGGAAAATAAGTCCCTGACTTTCCACCGCTGCCGCCAGCGCTTCCAATGTCACGCCACACTGCGCCCAAACCGTGGCGCTTCCGTCTGGCTCCCGTGAGACTTCCCCCAGCTGGGTCAGCTCCGAAAGGTTCAGCACCATGCCCCCATTGGGGACGGCACCTCCGGAAAGTCCGGTTCTCGCCCCCTGCAAGGTAAGCTTCTCATGATTTTCAGCGGTGATGCAAACAGCCTGCGCCGCTTCTTCCACCGTTTTGGGGAAGAATATTCCCTCTGCGCTGCCGGTAAGGCGGGATTCATCCGCAAGGCAGCTGCCGTATTGGGGCATGATGGGTTCAAAATTCATAGTGTTTCCTTTCCTGCTTCTTCTGCCAGTTTTTCCAGAAAACGGACAGCATCCGTCTGAACGCCAAAATCTGCGTGCTTAAAAATCAGCGCATTGGGGTCCGTATTGACGGCAATAACGGTCTTTGCTTTCTCGATGCCCACCAGAAACGCTCCCGCTCCGGCAGTACCCAACACCAGACAGCACTCAGGAGCCGTCACAGCGCCCGACTGTCCGATAATCCGGCTGACGCTTCCCCATGCGTTGAGGGCGGCAGGCCGGGTCAGTCCGAATCCGGCACCCAGTTCATCCGCCAGCGCCGCTGCCCGGTCACATTCCGCTTTGCTGCCCATGCCGCATCCGCAGGCAATGAGGATTTTCGCCCCGGAAAGTCCCTGCTTCTCCCCGTCTGGGAGGATTTTTTCTTCCAGCAGCCACTTGGGTTGCTCTCCCTTTGGCAGCTTCAAGGTCTTTTCAGCGGCAAGCGATGCAAACACATCCGCCGGGCAGGTCACCGCCGCCGGAAGGGAGATTTCCTTTTTCCACACCAGATTGGCGCCGAAGACCCGCTTGGAAACAGTGACGGCGGTATCTGTAAGGTCTTTAACTTCCCCGCCAAAGAAACAGCGGTAGTCCTTTTTCAGTCCAAGGCAGGTCGCCAAGCGCCGCCCGGACTCCGTATCCGGAAGAAGCACCAGTTTTTCCTCAGTCGCCAGAACTGCTTCGCAGGCTTCCTCCGAGGCATCCGCCGGGATCACCTTCAGCGCCGGAAGGGGCGGCATTTTCTCCCCGTCTCCTGCATCCCGGCTTTCGCCGGTTCCCTTTCGCAGAAGGCTCAGAATTTTTTGCAGGGTTTCCGGATTTTCCGGGTCCAGCATCGTACATTCCCGCTCGGTATCGGGGCGGCTGAATTTCGGCACCGGAGCCGAAAATTCTTCCGGCACCGGCAAAACTGTGGGGGCTTTCCCCCGGCACTGCATTCTCGCCCGTAAAGTGGCGCACCGCAGCACCTCCGGACTGTTGCCCACGGCGCAGACCGCCGGGAGCTGCACTTTCTTTTCCGACGCTCCCGCCTGCGTGTGGCAGGTAACACGGAGGGCATTTTCTTCCAGCGCAGCGCTTTCCACCCCGCCGATTACCGGGATGCCCAGCTTTTCTCCCAGAAAATACGGCACCATGCCGGTCTGTGCCATGCCCGCTTCCGTTCCGGTGAGGATAAGATCTCCACGGGATGCCCCCTCAGAAATCCACTGTGCCACCTGTTCCGGGCAGAATTCCCGATTTTTCGCCGGGATGCAAACCACTTCGTCGAAGCCCACGGCATAGAGGCTCTCGGTAAAACTTTGGGGCAGCGAGTCCCATACAGTAAGGGCAGTGCAGGTCGCCCTTACGCCCTGCACTGCCGCCTGCTGTTTTATACTGAGTCCGATTTCCAGAGCAGATCGATCAAAGCAGTTAAAATCTACGCCGGCGTAGGAAATATCCCGTGTGAGGGAAAAGTTCTCCCAGTCAGAATCCAAAATCCGATCCGGGTCCGGCAGTATCTTAAAACATACTATAATCTTCATTCCTTGTCTACCAAAAGAACTCCCTTGTTAAGAATATGGTTGGGATCCAGCGCATCTTTGAGCTTATACATCAGCGGATAGCTGCTGCCATGCTCCTGCGGCATCCATGCGGTGCGGTACTTGCCGCTGCCGTGGTGGTGGGCAATGCTGCCGCCGTATCTGAGGGTTTCCTCCATGATGACGGAAATAACCTTCATGTAATCTTCCTGTGCGGTTTCGGAGCTGTTTTCCAGGAATCCGAAGGTGAAGTAGATATTGGTACCCTGCATATAGCTGTGAGAGGAGTGGCCGCCCACATACATAAGATTCTCGTTTTCGTCCATGAGGCGGGTCGTGACGGCATCGTAGATCTTGCCGATCACATCCCAGTTGCCGGAAATTTCACAGGTATCTGCTACGCAGCCCATCTTGTAATACTGACCGTTGTCCATCTTGCCGCAGACATCGTTGCGGGTCTTGAGCCAGGAGAGAACCGGCTTGTCGCCGAGACTTACGGCCTCGTACTTCTTTGCATACCGCTCGATTGCAGCGCCGGTAGCATCGGCAATGGCCTTGGGGCCTTCGCAGAGGAACAGCATAATGCCGTAGCCTGCGGGGATGCCGGTGTTGTGCAGACCCAGAATCATCATAACCTCGGCAGCATCGTGGAGTCTCACCACAGCGGGACGGTAGCCGTCAGTGATGAGATCATGCAGCATATCAAATCCTGTTTGCATATCCTTGATGCCGTAGGCGCACATCCATCTTTCCTCGGGGCGGTACTTAAAGAGCTTCATGGTCACTTCGGTGACGAAGCCCAGCAGACCTTCGTTGCCGATGAAGAGGTGCCGCAGATCGGGGCCGCAGCTGCGGCGGGGAACATTCTTGATGCGAACCACTTCGCCGTCTGCAAGAACGGCTTCCAGGCCCACTACCAGATCCTCGATGCCGCCGTAGAGGGTGGAGAACTGACCGATGCTTCGGGTGGCAACCAGACCGCCAATGCTGGCCATAGGCAGGGACTGGGGGAAATGTCCGGCGGTGTAGCCCCGCTCGTTGAGGTAATTTTCCAGATATTCCAGAGGCGTACCGCAGGCAACGGTAACGGTCATGTTGGTTTCGTTGAGATCGATGATCTGATTCATCAGGCTGCCGTCCAGAATCACGCCGCCGGGCTGAGGCTCGACACCCATTGTGACGCTGGAGCCGCCGGTACGGGGTACCACATCCACCTTGTTTTCATTGAGGAATTTCAGCACGGCAGAAGCTTCCTCGGTGGATTTCACCTTGACAACACAGGCAGCTCTGGGGGCCATATTCTTGCCGTCGGCACGCTGATAGACACGGAAGCCGATATAATCCTTGGCAGCCTCCAAAACGGACTGTTCGTCTGCCAGCACACGGTCGGCCTCTACGATTGCCTGCAGGCCCTGAATGATATCCTGTTTTTCCATAATGTTTACTCCTTTATGTTCATGGATTTGGAGGCGATAATGTCTACGCCTGTATTTTGGATGTTCGAAATAATCACATCACCGCATTTTATGGGAGCTTTTACGGTGACAGCGTAAATATCCTGCAGGCAGTCCTGCAATTTGTCCTTGGGCACCACATCGGTGCTGACTACGGACAGTCTCGGAAGCATCCCGCCGGTAATGGCGACAGTGCTGGTGATCATGCGCATGGGGCGGGTAAATTCCGCTGTGCCATGTTCCTTGCCACGCTTGCAGCCGTTGCCCGTCACCGTGATCTCACCGTTTTCCTCGGTAACCGTCAGGTGGCAGCTGTTGGGACAGACAATGCAAACATACTCTTTTGTCATTTTCTTTCCACCTCTTTCACGGAGATCTCAATGTCCTGACTGCTGACTGCCGCACTGGGGAAGATCCAGCGTCAGCATTTCCGGCGGTGCCACGAAGCGGCAGTTTTTGTGGAAAACTTCCTCTCCGGCAGCGGTGCAGCAAAGCTTTGCGGCCTTCTTTGGGGTCTTTACCCGCAGGAAGAAGGTGGCAGGGTGTCCGTTTTCACGGATTCGCTGGGGAACGGCGAAGTTTACATTTTCGCCGCAGGTAACTTTTTTGTAGGGCGCATCCATGGGAAGCGTTCCCTTCAGATAATCCACCGCACATTCGGCGGCAATTTCGCCGCTGCGGGAAACATAGTCCACAAGGTCAAACACAACGCCCACATTTCCGGCGGCAAAAATACCGGGGATACTGGTCATAAAGGAATTGTCCAGAACGGGGCCCTTGGTCTTGGGGTCGATCTCAATGCCTGCCTGACGGCTCAGCTCGTTTTCGGGGATCAGGCCCACCGCCAGAACCAGCAGGTCGCAGGGAATCGTGCGCTCGGTGCCGGGAATCGGCTTGCGCTTTTCATCCACCTTGGCAACGGTGACTGCTTCCACCCGCTTTTTGCCGTGAACCTGCGTCACGGTGGTTGCCAGATGCATGGGGATGTTGAAATCATCCAGACACTGCACAATGTTTCTGGTGAGTCCGCCGGGGTTCGGCATGACCTCGTAAACGCCTTCCACGCTCATGCCTTCCAGCGTCATGCGTCTGGCCATAATGAGGCCGATGTCGCCTGAGCCCAGAATCACCGCCCGCTTGCCGGGGAGGTAGCCTTCCATGTTGATGTAGCGCTGAACGGAGCCGGCGGTGAGGACGCCCGTGGGGCGGTCGCCGTAGATAAACACCTGACTGGCTGTCCGCTCCCGGCAGCCCATGGTGAGGATCACCGCTCCCGCCGTGATTTTTAACATTCCGTCGGTTTTATTGCAGGCATAAAGGATCTTATCCGGGGTAATTTCCAGCACCATGGTGTCGAGCTTCACGGAAATGTCCGTTTTTTCCACTTCGTCGATGAAATACTGGGCATATTGGGTTCCGCTCATGCGCTTTCCGAATCGATGGATACCGAAGCCGTCGTGGATGCACTGCTGCAAAATGCCGCCCAGCTGCTGATCCCGCTCGATAATCATAACCTTTTCGGCACCGCATTCCCGGGCTTTCAGGGCTGCCGCCAGACCGGCGGGGCCGCCGCCTACCACAACGATGTCGCTTTGAATCTCGATCATGCTTCTTCCTCCTTTTCGGCAGCAGGCCGGTTGTTTTCCAGCAGGATATTGCTGCCCTCGCCCTTGAGGGTGATATCCGTCCAGCTTCTATGCTGCTCCCGTGCCAGAATTTCCAGCACTCTCGGCTGACAGAAGCCGCCCTGACAGCGTCCCATGCCCGCTCTGGTGCGGCGCTTAATGCCGTCTACCGATGTGGGCGGCACCGGGGAATGGATGGCCTCCAGAATTTCACCCTCGGTGATGCTCTCGCAGCGGCAGATAATCCGCCCGTAGCTGGGATTTTCCTTGATAAGCGCATCCTGCTCCTGTCTTGTCATGTTCCGAAATTCCGGTTTTCTCTTGCGGATGGGGTTCCAGTTCTTCTTTTTCTCCACCGGGTGCCCCTGCTTTTTCGCATGGTCACAGAGGATGCCCTCCACCATTTTGGCAATGGCCGGAGCAGAAGCAAGTCCCGGGGACTGGATTGCACCTACATTGATAAATCCGTCGGTGACCGGGGACATTTCGATGACGAAGTCCTCCTTGTAGTCCGCTGGACGGGAACCGGCAAAGAACCGGATCACATCGCCGTACTGGATATTGGAATCGCCCCGTCCCATGGCATAGCCAAGGCTCTGGGGGTCTGTGGATTTATCTTCCTTGTCGGGGATTTCCACCGCCGAGGGGCCCATGAGGATATTTCCCTCCGGGGTGTGGCACATTCCGCCGCCCTTGGTCTCTGCCTTCATGTTTTTCACGGTGAGCTTCAGGCCTTCCCATGTGACATGGCTGCAAAGGGCCTCATATTCGGGCTTCTTAGCCTTGTCCAGAATGGCGATGACGCCTTTTCTGGGATGGAGGGTGTAGCTTTCGTCACCCGCCATGGCGGAGATCTCGTCGGCATAGATACCGGCGCAGTTGATGATGTATTTGGTTTCGATGATGCCCTTGTTGGTGAGCACACCGGTAACTTTTCCTTTTTCCGTCAGCACATCTGCCACGGTGCAGTCAAAGAGGAACCGAACGCCGTTTTCCGCTGCGTTTTCCGCCAGTGCCACCGCTACCTGATATGGCTCCACCAAGCCCATGGTGGGCATCCAAAGTGCCAGCTTTACCTTGTCCGCCAGTCCATTGGCCTTGAGACCCGGTTCAATTTCGGCGGCCTCGCTCCCCTTGATCAGCTGGGCAGGAACACCGTTTTTCTTTGCGACTTTATAAACCGCATGAAGCGCAGGCTTCAGCATACTCTCTGTCACAAATCCCATGGCACCCACGCGCTGGAGCTCAAATCCCAGATCTTCCGCCCATGCCGTATACATCCGGTTTCCTTCCACATTGAGCTTTGCTTTCAGGGTACCGGGCTTTGCGGCGTAACCGGGATGGATGTTGCCGTTATTGGACTTGGTGGCTCCGGTGGCCACATCCCCGGACATTTCCACAACCAGCACATTGAGCTGATATTTGGCAAGCTCTCTGGCGATGCCGCAGCCGGAAATACCGGCGCCGATAATGACTACATCGGTCTTATCCACCACGCCCAGCTTTTCACCGGCCTCCCGGTAGGGAGTGTAGTCCTTCTTGGGAATGGTCATGCCCCGGACGGTCATTTTGTTCACTACATTTTTGATTTCCTTATGCTTTGCCGCCTTGTGTCCAATCTGAACCAGTTCGGCCCATGAATCGCAGGAGCCTGTCAGCGTCAGGATCTTTCTTTCGTTGACTTGAACGCTGATCTGCGCATTGGGGAAATGCTTTTGTAGCTCTTTTTCAATGGTCATTTCGATCCTCCTAAATTTTCCTGCTATTTTGGATGCTCAATAAAACTGCGGAACTTTAGTACCGTTAATCACTTGTTTCTGCAATTCGGCCACCTGCTCTCCGAAGAGGTAGTTGCCCAGAATGCCTTTGATGCCGTAATTGTCCCGGTGGACAAGCGCCACGGGGCGCTCCATATCCTTGCTGTGCCAAGGCAGCGGGATGGAGCTGATCTGGGAAACGGGCACACAGTTCTCGCTCCCAAGCACCAGATTGAGAAGGTTATCGCGGCTGTTTTCAATGCCGTCACGGAATACGAGGCAGTCGATCTTTCCAGTGTAAAAAGCATACATGGCACTGACGAAAGGCATCTCCCGGATCGTCACATTTTTTCCTTCGCAGAGCCTGCGGGTGATGGCTACCTGATCGTAGCTGGACGGGTCCACTGCAATGGTCATGCCGTCCTCAATCTGTCTTTTTCCGGGTTTGTTGATATACAGCTTGTGGGGCAGGGCGTATTCGCACCCGCCAAAGGGAAATGCGATCTTCACTTCGGGATATTTGGAGGCGTAAAGGTCGGCGGAGAATTTTGTGGTGACCACAAAATCGTATGCGCCGTTCAGAAGCGCCTGCACCCGGTTTTTTGCGCCCTGCTGAAAAGCGAAGGTAAATGGCACCGGGCAGGCCGTCATGCCCTGGCAGATGCCGGTAGCCAGACCTGCAAAGTGCCGGTTGATGGGGGGCGGCATGGATGCCGTCAGATTGTGGAGCCCGGAAACCTGAAACAGCTTCCGATCTTCCTTCCCCACGAGATAGGTGCCTTTTTTCCCAAGGCGATCCAGCAGAATCGTCTGCCCTGCTTCCAGCTCCGCCAGCGCATTCTGAACGATGCCCCGGGAGCAGGAGAAAGCCTCGGCATATTCGCTGATGGTGGGGATCCGGCTTCCGATGGGGAGCCCGATAAACCCCCGGGCGATATTGGCCTGCACAAACCATTCTTTCCGGCAGGCCGACTGCAATATCATTTTCCCTTTCCCCTTTCTCTTGCGTACACTTTTCTGTACTCATCATCATTATAGCGGCTCAGTTTCCGCTTGTCCAGTGGTAAAACGAAAAAATATAGTAAATCTGTATAGTTTTTTAATCGATATAAAAATATTTTTATTAAATTTGTCAATTAGGTATTGATTTATGTACAAAAACCTGTATGATAGTAGCAGTGTCCTTTGTAGCATCCTACAAATGATTTTATCCCGAGCCAATGCAAAAAATGCGAATAAACAGAGACAGGGATACCTCGCAGGCCCCATGGGCGCAGGCATTCCTTGACATAGGAGGGAACACAATGTCACAGAGGGAAACCGTTTCTTCGCAGGAACCACTGATCCTCACTTTTGATGTGGGCACGCAGAGTGCCCGGGTGGTTCTTGTGGATCCTCACGGAAATATTCTGGGCAAAGTAAAAAAAGTCTACGACGAACCATATTATTCTCTGCGCCCCAACTGGGCCGAGCAGGATCCGGAGGTTTACTGGAATATTCTCTGCAATGCTTCTCTGGAACTCAAACAGCGCATGCCTCAGGAGTGGGAACGGATCATTGCCGTCACCTGCACCTGCATCCGTGGCTCCGCCGTGTGCTTTGACAAGGACGGCAAGCCCCTGCGGGATGTGATTCTGTGGCTGGATAAGCGCAAGGCCGAGGGCATGGCCCCCATGACTCTCAAGACCCGGACGCTTTTCAAGATGGCAAAGCTTACGGACACCATCGACACTCTGCGAACCCATATGTACTGCAACTGGCTGGCTCTCAATGAGCCTGAAAATTGGAAAAAGACATATAAATATGGGCTTCTCTCCACATATTTCAATGTAAAATTTACGGGAATTCTGAAGGATTCCACCGCCAATATGTGCGGCATCCTTCCCTACGACACTAAAAACCGGCGCTGGTACCCCAAAAACGACCTGCACCGGGAGCTATACATGATTGACGACAGCAAACTCTTTGAGCTGGTGCGTCCAGGCACCGTTCTCGGCGGCATCACGGCACAGACCGCCAAGGAAATGGGGCTCAAGGAAGGCACGCCCTTTGTGGTGACCGGTTCCGACAAGATGTGTGAAACCTTCGGTCTTTCCTGCATCACCAACGACACCGCCGCCATCAGCCTCGGTACCCTTTCTTCCATTCAGGTACCCAGCAAGCGGTTCTTCACCCTACAAACGGTGCTGCCTCCCTTCCCCTCGCTCACGGAAGAATATCTGAACGAACTGCAAACCTACCGTGGCTTCTGGCTGGTTTCCTGGTTCAAGGAGCAGTTTGGTCAAAAGGAGATGCAGGAAGCGGAGCGGCTGGGATGCTCCGCCGAGCGGCTTCTGGACGAACAGCTGAAAACCATCCCCGCCGGATGCGACGGCCTCATCATGCAGCCCACGCTGACCCCCGATGCCGTGACTCCGCATGCCCGCGGCGTATTTCTGGGGCTTACGGAGATGCACACCCGGATGCACTTTTACCGTGCCATCATTGAGGGCATCAGTTTTATCCTCTATGACGGGCTGAAAATGCTGGAAAAGCACGGAAAAACCGAAGTTATGCGGGGATTTATCGCCGGCGGCGGCAGCAACAGCCCCGCCATCTGCCAGATCGTTGCGGATGTATCCGGTCTTCCCATTTATCGCATCCAAACCGACGAGGCCTGCGGCCTTGGCAGTTCCATTATCGGTTTCCTCGCCATGGGGGTCTACTCGGATGTAGATACCGCCCTCAAGGCCATGGTGCACGAGCGGGATCACTTTGACCCCGATCCCGAAACCCACGCCCTCTACCGGCGTATGTATCAGGAAGTTTACAGCAAAATGTTCCACAGGCTTGTAAAGCTCTACCGAAACATTGACCACATTTTCTTGAAATAATTTTAGGAGGTAACTATTATGGAAAAACTCACCCCTCAATCCACCATCGCAGAGGCGCTCAAGAATCCCAAGGCCGTGGAAGTTATCGAAAATTTCATGCCTGGCATCACCAAGAATCCCGCCATTAAAATGGTGCAGAGATTCCCTCTGGAAAAGATCACCCATGTGGAGCAGATTGGCATTACCCCCGAAAAGCTGGACGCTCTGCTGAAAGAAATCAACGGCGATTAAAGGGTATCCTTCCCTTTTCCAAATGAACCACCCCGTTAAAAACGGGCAACAAGAAAAAGCACCCTTGTGTAGGACAACAGCTACACAAGGGTGCTTTTATTATGCCGCTGACCGGGTCGATTTGCTTTTTCCGCAAGCGGAAAATCATTGTTTTGCTCGGTCAAGCCCTCGCAAGCATCCCTCCCCCGGAGGGATGCATTCAAGTGGGTTCGATCCCGCCACCCTTGATACCAGAAAAGCACCCTCTTCCGAGGGTGCTTTTCTGGTGCCGCTGACCGGGTCGATTTGCTTTTTCCGCAAGCGAAAAAACATTGTTTTGCTCGGTCAAGCCCTCGCAAGCATCCCTCCCCCGGAGGGATGCATTTAGGTGGGTTCGATTCCGCCACCCTTGATACCAGAAAAGCACCCTCTTCCGAGGGTGCTTTTCTGGTGCCGCTGACCGGGTCGATTTGCATTTTCCGCAAGCGGAAAACCATTGTTTTGCTCGGTCAAGCCCTCGCAAGCATCCCTCCCCCGGAGGGATGCATTCAAGTGGGTTCGATCCCGCCCACCCTTGATACCAGAAAAGCACCCTCTTTTGAGGGTGCTTTTCTGGTGCCGCTGACCGGGATCGAACCGGTACGCCTTTTTAAGGGCGAGGGATTTTAAGTCCCTTGTGTCTGCCTGTTCCACCACAGCGGCGTGGGAACATCAGCTATGTTATCACATTTTAATTTCTTCGTCAACCCTTTACAGCTGATCCAGATTAAGACTGAAAGCCTGAAGACAGTTTTCCACGAACCAGTCAAGCTCCGGGCGGTTCATTTCCTCCATGGCACCCATAATCTGCACCGCCGCAGACTCAAACTCCATGTTGCCCGCCTTTTGTTCCTCCACGCATTTGATATATGCCGACAGCTTATCCGCCGCCTTCACAATGGGGTTCAGCGTTTCGTCATTTTCCAGCACATAGGGGCGGTAGTGCTCCCGCAGAGCTTCGGGAAGCATCTTCAAAAGCCGCTCTCCGGCGATGTGCTCCACCTGCTTATAGGCGTCCTTAATTTCCGAATTATAATATTTGATAGGCGTAGGCAGATCTCCGGTGAGAGTTTCCGACGCATCATGGTAAAGCGCCGCCACGGCGCACCGATCCGGGTCCGGGCCTTCCAGCCCCAGAATCTCCCGGCGGATCAGCGCCAGAGCGTGGGCCAGCACCGCCACCTGATGGCTGTGCTCCTGAATATTTTCTTCAAATGTATTGCGCATCAGTCCCCAGCGGGTGATGTAGCGCATCCGCCCCAAAAGGGCATAAAATTCATTCGCCATATGTTTCTTCTGCGATCCTTTCGATCATATTCAGCAGTTCGGCAGGCTCGGTGCAAAAATATCTGCCCCCGGCCTCCTGGATTTCTGCCTTGTCCCGGAAGCCCCACAGCACACTTAGGCACGGTGCCTGCGCATTTTTTGCCGTCAGCACATCCACCTCGCTGTCTCCCACATAGATACACTTTTCACAGCCGATAGCCGCCATGGCCTTATAGACCATATTGGGCGCCGGCTTGCGAGGACAGTCCTCGCTTTCTCCCCGGGCGAAAATCCCGGGAAAATAATCTGCGCAGAGGGTTTTTACCGCTCCGTCGGGCTTATTGGATACGATTGCCATGGGGTATTTCTCCCCGATTTCTCTCAGCGCCGCCAAAATGCCGGGATAGGGAGCGGTTTTCTCACGGCAATGTGCCTGATAATAGGTCTGGAACGCCGCCAGCGCTTTTTCCGCATCTCCGTTTTCCGGCACGGCTCTGGTCATAAGCACGCCGGCGCCATTGCCGACAAATCTGCGCACTTCCTCAAGGCTCCGCTCCGGGTATCCCAAAGAAGCCAAAGCGGCGTTGGTCGCATTTTTGAGTCCCTCCAGCGTATCCAGCAGAGTACCGTCCAAATCCCACAAAATTCCGATTTTTTCCATTTTTAACCCCAGTTCTTCTTCACACGAATATCGTCACCCAAAAATGCCACCCGCTGATAACTGCCGCGAAGCCGGGAAGTAATCTGAGGATTGTAGCGTCTGCTGAGATCCTCCGTGTTGAGGTTGGTGGAAATGATCGTCGCCTTGCCGCTCAGAATTCGGTCGTTGATGACCATATAAAGGGCGGCGTTGGTGAACTGTCCGGGCATTTCTGTACCCAGATCATCCACAATCAAAAGATCGCAGGCGTTATACTTTTCCGCCTCCCGGCGGGCATTTTCGTCGCCGCTGAATTTTGCCCGCTCCAAATGAGAAAACAGGTGTCCGGCGCTTTCATATACCACAGAAAATCCGCTGTCTGCCACTGTCCGGGCGATGCAGGCGGAAAGGAATGTCTTTCCGAGGCCCGTATCTCCGGAGAACAGGAGGTTCCCGGATTTTGCCGAGAAATTATAAGCATATTTTCGGCAAATATCGTAGGTTTTTTCCATGACCGTGCGGATATTTACATTGAATTGGGAGTCGATCCGATCCGGGTAGTATTCCAGCCGGAACTGGTCAAAGCTCTCCTTGCCCACACTCAGGAAGGTCAGTTCCTTTTTCTGCTCCTGCCGGCACAGCTCCCGCAGGCACTCGCACATATTGGAACCGATGTAGCCGCTGCCGCCGCAGATGCTGCACACAGGGCTGTCGTCCAGAAATCCCTCTTCAAAATAGGTTTCGGCAATCTGCTCCCGCTCCTGCTGAAGCGCCAGATTTTTTTCTCTTGCCTCCGCCATAGCCGCCTGCACATCGCCGCCGGAGGAAAATACCGCCTGCGCCGCCATTGCCATGGTCAGCCGCAGCTGACGGTCGATTTCCCGCAAACGGGGAACTCGTTCATAAGCCTCCTGCAAATGCTGGCGGTTTTCTGTTTCCCGGTCGGCTTTAGCCTGCGCAAGGCGCTCTCTTGCCCGCCGAACCACTTCTGCACTGTATGCCATAGCTTACACCCCTTGTAACATCTTTGCGATGGCTGCCTGCTCGTCTGCATCCAGCTGACGGCGGCTGCTCTTTTCCGAACTGCGCTGATCTGTGTTTTTCAGCTGCTGGGCGGTCTTGATGCCGTTTTCATTCCAGCTCTGGAGAATTTTGTTCATATACTGCCAGCTGAGTCTGCCGGTATTGAGGCAGGTGCGCTCATAGGCCGCGGCCAGAACCTCCTGATCAAATCCCATATCCAGCCAGCTGAGGGCATAGCGTTCCTCTGCCGGGGTCAGATTTCTCCCGTGAATCTGCAAAAGATTCATCAGCTGACCCATTTGCGTATAACGGATATTCTGCTCATGGATATAGGCTGCCGCCGATTCCAGCGTATCAATGCCCTGCTCCGCCCAGCGGTAGGCTTCTTTCTCGATGCTCCGCAGGCTGGGATTGTAGCGGCTGCCCCGCTGATGCTGACGGTCCTTGCAGTAGCTCACCAGCACGGAAATCACCTCCACCGGAAGTCCCAGATACCGGACAAAGGACAGAAGGATCTTCATTTCCTCGGTATTGAGGCATTTTCCCAGCAGGCGCTGAACTTCGCTGCAAAGCATTTTGAAGGATTCGTCGCTGCTGTCCATGGCGGCGATCACATCCCGCTCGGTATAATTGGGCCGCTCCCCGGGAAGGAACGCCGTATGTCCCTCTTCCGGCAGCAGTCCCAGCTGCCGCAGGGTTGCCGCAGCGCAGGCATTGCGGGTAGCGGTGATTCCCAGTTCGGATTCCGCCCGGTCGGGATCATTTCCGCAGCGCACATATAAGTAAAGCATGGCGGCATCCGGGCTGCCGGAGCCCAAAAGCTTTCTCAAATCACTTTTTTCGATCTGCAAATTTTCTATGTTCATAGCGTTTCCTCGTAAAATTCGTCATATAGGGTCATTATAGCATATTTCTTTCCGGCGTACAACGCTTTCCCCAAGGGAAAAAACTATAAATTCCCCGGTTAATTTTTTACATTTCCGGTGCGCAGACAAAACCCCCGTGGGCTCCGAAAAAAATCCGGCGCTCCCACGGGGATCACAGACTGAATATGTACCGGCGGATCGTTCCCTATCCGCCTTATTCGCATCAATTTCGGTGCGCTGCCGATGACACACTTGACAGGAAAATGTACCTCGTTTTCTGCCGTCGCAAATCCCTTCGGTGCTTTTTCTGTCCAGTCACAGTATGCCCCGTCTACCGGCAATTATGCAAAAATTTTTTATTTGTCCAGATGTACATTGAGGTGCGGGTAGGTCATTTCGATGCCCTGACGGTCAAAGATCTCCTTGATCTTGGTGAGCACTGCAAAATTCACTTCCCAATAATCCTCCGTCTTGGTCCAGACCCGGAGAGTATAGCTGATGGCGCTGTCGCCGTAGCTGGTGAGAGCTGCAAAAGGTGCAGGATCCGCAAGCACCTTTTCGTGTTTGGCAGCCTCCAGCAGAGCGTCGATCACTTTCTGGGGCGCATCGTTATAGGATGCGGAAACCGCAATATCCACACGGCGGGTGCCGGTAACGCTGAAATTCACGATCTGAGCGGAAACCACGGCACTGTTGGGGATGGACACCAGCCGATTATCCGGGGTCACCAGCTTGGTGTAGGCGATGCCGACTTCCTTGACGGTGCCGGCCTGTCCGGCGATTTCCACATAGTCGGAAGCGCCGAAGGGATGGGTATAAAGCAGGGTAAAACCGCCGATGACATTGGCAAGCATATTCTGTAAAGACAGGGAAATTGCCAAGGTTGCCACACTGGCCAAGGCCACAATGCCGGTAACATCGATACCCACGGCAGAAGCAACAATCAGGCCCAGCAGGACATAAAGAACCGTCTTACTGAGGGTTTTAATCAGGCTGTGAGCCGCCTTTTCCAGCTTGGAGCGTTCCAGTGCCGCCGACAGGAAGCTCATCATCATACGGATGACAAAGCATCCCACAACGCCGATGACCACTGCCCAGAAAAATTTCCCCAGTGCAGTCGTTCCGGCATTTACAAACCAGTGCATAACAGGATCTTTCATATTTTTCACCTCTAAGAAACATTATATATTTATTATAGCATCTTTTTTGCGGTTCGCAATATCAATTCCCCCTTTCCACTCAGGGGTTTGCCTGCTATAATAGGGGTAATACTGATCCGGGAGGCAACTGCCATGTATCATATTCTTGTGTGCGATGATCAGAAAGACATCGTAAATGCACTGAAAATTTATCTTGCTCCCGAGGGCTACCGTCTGTTTGAAGCATCCAACGGGCTGGAAGCACTGGAGCTTGTGAAAAAAGAAACGATCCACCTGATTCTTCTGGATGTGATGATGCCCCAGATGGACGGCATCACCGCCGCCCGGAAAATCCGGGAATTTTCCAACATCCCCATTATTTTCCTCACCGCCAAATCCGAGACTGAGGACATGGTGCTGGGGCTCAATGTGGGCGGCGATGACTATATCACCAAGCCTTTCGTGCCGGAGGAGGTTCTGGCTCGGGTTCGTTCCTGCCTGCGGCGCTACGATCAGCTGCGCAGCGCCCCTTCTGCCACGGAAGGTCAGCTGGTCATTGGGGACATTGTTCTGGACGACCGCTCCAAAACCGTCACCGTTTCCGGCGACAGTGTCAATCTCACCCCCACAGAATTCAGTATTCTGCGGCTTCTGATGGCAAATCCCGGGAAGGTCTATTCCTCCAAGGAGCTTTACGAATCCGTGTGGCAGGAAGCCTCCTTTGGTAGCGAGGGTGCCGTAGCTGTCCACATCCGCCACCTGCGGGAAAAAATTGAAATTGATCCCTCAGAGCCCCGGTATCTCAAGGTGGTGTGGGGTCAGGGCTACAAAATGGAAGGAGACTCATAAGTCATGCGTTACAGTATCCCTGTAAAATTCATCGCCTTTTTGCTGGCGGTGTGTCTTGTGGTAGCCTGCGGCGTGTTCATCACCTCCATCGTATTTTTGGAAAACAACGAGCTTTACACCTCCGATCTGGACACCCAGCACGAGCAATGGTACAAGACTTTGGGGCACCGGATTGCATGGGTCACCGCCCACCGGTATGCAGCAGAGCAATTTGGAAAATGCTCCAACAGCATTTTGGATGCGCTCTACGGCAAGGATTCCCGACAAGGTTCCCAAAACTGGCATGTGGTGATCTCCTCCGACGGCCATGTTCTGCGGGAGATCTCGAACCCCATTTCGGATGGCACTGTGCTGGTATTCAACATTCTGACGGAATACCCGGTGGCAACCCCCGCAAATCAGGTGCCGTCCCCCGTCCCTTCCATTGCCTCCGCTCCCACCTCCGCCGGCGATGTTCACGCCCCCACTGCCCCTTCCGCTCCCATTGAGGAGCCTGTCACCGATTCTCTCTACCGCAGTGAAATTGAAATCTGGGAGCGCGGCGTCTCTACCGATTATCTGCTGGAATACTATAAAGGGCCTGCCTATCAGGTCACCGTCACCATGACGGAAAAGGCCTTTGAAAGCACCTATTTCGGCACACTGATGCTGATTTATCCCTATCGTATCCAGTTCATTTTCTTCCTGATCTGGTCGCTGGTATTGGCATCCGCTACTCTCATTTTCCTGTTCACCTCCGCTGGCCGGGCAAAAGACGGTTCCGTGCATCTGTCAGGGCTCAGCCGTCTGCCTCTGGATCTCTACCTTGTTATGACCGTACTGGTGGAGTGGCCCCTTGTTTATGTATTTGTGCAGGCTATGCGGTGGATCGGCACAGACGAACTGAACCCCGGCAATCTGACTCTGCTGATTCTAAATGCCGTTGCCATTATGATCCCCATTCTGGGCTATCTTTACAGCATTGCCGCACAGGTCAAGCTGGAAAGCAGCTACTGGTGGCGCCACAGTCTCATCGGTCGGGTGGCAAACCGTATTGTGAACGCCGCCGGGCTTGGCATCAAGGGTTTTCTTTCCCTGTTTACTATGGTTCCGCTGATGTGGAAATGGTTTTCGCTGGCCGTTGTCATGGCTGCATCGCTGCTGATTTCCTTTTTCGTATGGCAGCGCTGCCTGCTTCCGTGGTCTACCGTGGGACATGTGCTTTTCTGGGTGAGTCTTTTTGTCACCGGTGCCATCGTGTGCTACGGCGGCTATGCCTTCGGCACCCTGCTCATCGGCACCAAGAAAATGGCGGACGGCGATCTGGGATATAAAATTCCTACGAAGCATCTCTTCGGCAGCTACAAGCAGCACGCCCAGCGGGTCAACGCCCTGTCGGAAACCGCCATGGTGGCTGCGCAAAACCATCTGAAAGCCGAACAGACCAAATCCGAGCTTATTACAAATGTCTCCCACGACATTAAGACCCCCCTCACCTCCATCATCAATTTTGTGGATCTTCTTGCAAAACCCCACACGCCGGAGGAGCAGACCCAGTATTTGGAAGTCCTTTCCCGGCAGTCCCTGCGGCTCAAGCGGCTCATTGAAGATCTGATGGAACTCAGCAAGGCAAACACCGGCAACATCACCGTGAATATTGCCGAGCTGGATGCAGCTGAGACTGTAAACCAAGCCCTGGGCGAATTTTCCGACAAGTTGGAAAATGCGCGTCTGGCCCCGATCTTCCGGGCCCCGGAGGAACCGTTGACGATTCTTGCCGACGGGCGGCTCACATGGCGGGTGCTTTCCAATCTGCTTTCCAATGCAGTCAAATATGCTCTGCCCGATTCCCGGCTGTATATCGATCTGATGCAGGCGGAGGATCAGGTGCTTCTGTCCCTCAAGAATGTATCCCGGGATCCTCTGAGAGGCAGCTCCGAAGCCCTTATGGAGCGTTTTGTGCAGGGAGACGCCTCCCGCAGCACCGAGGGCAGCGGCCTTGGGCTCAACATTGCCAAAAGCCTCATGGAAGTTCAGGGCGGCAAGCTGCAGCTTCTTACCGACGGCGATTTGTTTAAGGTCACGCTGATTTTCCCGAAAGCGTAAATTATCCCGTAAAAAATACGGCAGTACCACACAGGTACTGCCGTATTGCTTTTTATAGTGGGGTGAAAATAAATTTCTGGGTCAGGCCGTCACAGGAGGCATACACCGTCACCGCACCGTTTTTTCCCGGGTCGGCGGTAATTTCCACCTGTCTGCCCTTCAGCAAACTGCGGACATAATTTTCCGGGGAGTCCGTTTCCACTTCCTCGAAAAACACATCCCGCATCTGATTGTTCCGGCAAAGGTTCTGGATTTCCCGAACCAATTCATATTCCGCCATATGTTTCCTTTCTGCCCGGTGGCTCCGTAAGCATTACGCCGCAGGTGCAAGCTGCGCCGCAGAGGCCTGCTCCCGCTGAAGCTTGGCCTGTGCCAAATAGTTCTGCGCCTTTTCCATACCGGGGCCTACAATCTTCATCGTGCGGTTATAGGATTCCTCCGCCTGCTTGCAGATGCTGTCGCTGAGTTTGAAGGTGCTCTTCCAGTCCTCGATATTTTTATCCAGCGGAAGGATATTGTAGGCAGTGCTTTCCTGCTTGCGCAAATAGACCCATGTGGGAATCAGCTGTGTGCTTTCCAGCGCCACTGTGCCGTCTGCGTATTTTGCAAAGGTAAAGCTGAACAGCACGCCGTCTTCCGTATAGCCGTCCAGAGCGGCCTGTATCTGGCCCATCTGATCCCGGCGCTGATTGGAAACAGCATTGCCCATGGAATAAAGCACAAGGGTCTTGTGGCTGTCGTCGGTTTTTGCGGTCAGCAGATCCATCGGCTGAACCACATGGGGGTGACCGCCTACGATCACATCCACACCCAGATTGCAAAGCTCCTGAGCAATTTTTTCCTGCTTGCTGTTCTGTTTCAACTGGTATTCATCGCCCCAGTGGAGATAGACAACAATTGCTTCCGCACCTTCCTTGCGCATATCTGCAATCTGCTGTTTCAGGGTTGCATAGAACTTGGGAAGCTGGTCATAGTCGAAGGTATTGATTTTCCCGATGGACTGAGGCTTCAGAGGGATGGTGTTAAGAGACGGCACATTGGGGTCTTTGTCTGCGGTTTCATAGGTATAGCAGATCATGCCCAGCCGGATACCATTGACCTCTGTGACATTATATTTCTTCTCGTCCACGGAAGTCATGGTGCCGAGGGTCGCAAGGCCCTTTTCCCGAACAATCTGCACAGTACGGTCCAAACCCACAGCGCTGGTATCGTAGGAGTGGTTGTTGGCGGTGAGGAGCATATCGAAGCCTGCATCCCGTGCGCCGTCCACAATGGCATCCGGG
>RCNI01000547.1_pt1 | contig 22913 bp, 19 predicted proteins | sample 2041151 | NCBI WGS metagenome assembly RCNI01 (sample SAMN09708214, study PRJNA481090) | feces metagenome | isolation source: feces | place: Antarctica: Albino Rookery | reverse complement strand
ATCAATTGCATATGAAGCATTTTAGATTTGTAAAAATATTATTTGTAGCTCTATTGTTTCAAGCCTGCGAACAATCAGTCTGTGAAATAGCTGTTCCTACAGAGGTGAATTTCCGAATTTGTGAATCTTTACCTACCCGTTCAGGAAAAATATCATTTGCTATTGGAGACTCTATTGGTATTTATGCAGTCAAACGTGTTGATGCCAATAAACCAGCTGTGCTTAGCGCTCAAAATAATCAAGCTCATAATGTAAAATGGGTAAAGACAACTAAAGGCTGGCGTCCCGCATCACCTATGGATAAAGTTGTATGGTCTCAAGACGGTACGCCTCTGGACTTTTATGCTTATTACCCGTATCAACGTGATGCTATAGACCCAACAGCAATAATCTTATCTGTTCAAAAAAATCAAACTGATAAACAAGATTTGGTATCATCTGATTTTTTGAGAGCCACAAACCTACAAGGCTTGACAACAGGAGAGGTCGAATTAAAATTCACTCACCTATTTGCAATGTTGGATGTACAATTAAAGCGCGATGGAAGTAGTATCGCACCAGATGCAACATTAACAGCATCTGATGTATACACAAAAATTTCATTAAACTTAGGCTCCGGTACCCAGACCCCCCAAGAGACTGGACATGTACAGTTTCTTTGTTCTAATCCTACAGTAAATATGTATCAAGCAATATTGCCTGCACAGAATTTTGTAGATGGAACTCCTGTTTTAAAAATTGATGAACAAGGCATAACCTACGTATATGCGTTGAAAAACGTTACGTTAGGATCTGGCTCTCGTCAAAAATTTGAACTCAACTTAAAATAAGATAAGTGTATGAAACATAGAAATTTATACATACTATGTCTGTTGCTGAGTTTATTTCAATTCACGGCATGTGATAATGATAATTCAGGAATAGAAGCAACGGATTCTCTTTATTTATCAGCATTAATTGATGGAATAGAGGAAAATGAAGCAGTCTATAGATTTCAAGGAGGACAAGGTGTCGGATTATGGTTATCTTCACAAGAAATAGCCGGTCAGCTGAACAACGCCGATATGGTCTGTAATAGTTGTTTTGTCCAAAGCGCAGGAGGATTAATATCTGAACCCCGCACTTATCTAAATGGACAGAATAACTTGTCAATATACGGCTATTATCCCTACTCGGCAGAAGCCAGTGACAATCCAGAAGCTTACTCTTTCTCTGTTGAATTGAGACAGGATAGTTGTGGGAAAACTCCCGAAGGGAATAAAGCCAGCGATTTATTATGGACACAATATAATGGTAAATACACTGGTAATAAGCCTATAAATCTGGCATTTCATCATTTAATGAGCAAAGTGATTTTACATGTCAGAAGCGATTCTGACACCCCCGGCAGTTTTTTAGGAGCAGAAGTTCTCATTACTAACACGGAAACACAAGCTCGGATCAACTTAGGAACAGGAGAACTTTCTCCTGCAGGGGAAGTAGCTGACATCATCTCTGCAGAAAATCTAGAGGTACCTCAAGGGTATGAAATTGCAAGAGAAGCTATCATTGTTCCTCAGACAATTAGCGCAGGCAAACCATTTTTAAAAATACAGACTTTAGGCAACTATTCCTATGTTTGGAATGGAGATAAGGATCTGGTTTTGGAAAAAGGCAAACAAATTATTTTAGACGTATTAATTGAAGAAGGTGAATGTTCCGTAACGGTAAAAGAAATTTCCGATTGGAAAGAAAATGGCAGTTTAATAATGGGAGACGCAATAGAAACAATCCCTACATACAAACTATTTGACTTCTACAACCGGAAAGGGATACAAGGAATTGTTATTAATGTCGATGATTCCGGACAACACGGATGGATTGTTTCATTAGATGAAACAAAATTGAAGTGGTGTACTGCTCCTATGGGTACCTATTGGCCGGCATCAGAAAACAAAACAGATGCAAACGCAAATTTACAAGGTGTATTAGCAATAGATCCAACATTAGAGGCATTCCCTGCAATGAAATGGTGCAATGACAAAAATGTAAATGGCATCACCGGTTGGGTACTACCTGCGTCCAGTACTCTGGAGTTGTTTACTAGAACTATTTTTGAAGATGTTAGCCACCAAACAATTGAAAAGTTTAATGAAGCTATTCGGAATTGTCCTGTTGACGCTTCCTTGAAATCAGAATTGAATGTAGCATGGAATGATTGGTTCACAAAGAATTTTTATTTGTCATCAACCCTTTCTGGATCTGGTAGAGTTAAAGTTTCAGGATATTATCTTGGAGGATTTGACAATACATGCACCGAGAGTCAAAATACTCCTTATAAAGTCCGTGCCTTCTATAAATTCTAAAACACATTACATTCTTCTCTGAAAATCTATTGACGAATATAATGTAAAAATGCCTAAAACACAGGGATTCCCTTTTTAAAAGATCCCCAGTGTTTTAGGCATTCTACAATTTATTGGATTTGTTTTTTATCCATACAAATCACCCATATTTATTTCATGACATAAAAAAGGCAGGAGCGGTTTCCACACATAAACCGCTCCTGCCTTTTCATATTGCTCTATAAAATTCGGCTAATTCCCTTTTTTAAGCTTCAGTTCATAAAGATCGTGACGACGATCCAGTAAATTATGCACACTGCCATACGTGTGCAACTCGTTCAATAGGTCAAGGTCAACATCCGAAACCAGAATCATCTCCGTATTAGGCGTTGCCTCTGCCCGTCTACCATCTGTCGGGAAGGCGAAATCACAAGGAGTAAAGACTCCCGACTGAGCATATTGGATATCCATATTATGCACACGCGGCAAGTTACCAACGCTACCGGCTATCACGACGAAACATTCATTTTCAATCGCACGTGCCTGGGCGCAAACCCTTACCCGGGAATAGGCATTTTGCGTATCGGTCAGGAAAGGCACGAACAGAATCTGCATCCCTTGTTCCGCCATAATTCTCGACAATTCGGGGAACTCGACATCATAACAGATCAACACACCGATTTTCGCGCAATCCGTATCGAAAGTCTGCACCAGATGCCCTCCTGAAAGTCCCCAACTTTTTATCTCATCCGGAGTCACATGTATTTTTTCATATTGCTCATAAGTTCCATCTCGCCGCACCAGATAGCCCACATTGTATAATGTTCCGTCTTCCAGCAGAAGGGGCATACTTCCGGTGATGATGTTGATATTATAGCTGATTGCCAGATTAATGAATCTCTCGCGGATTTTCTCCGTATATTGTGCCAAAGCACGGATACTCTGAGCTTCCCCCAGATTGTTGAACTCAGACATCAAAGGGGCATTGAAATATTCGGGGAAAAGGATGAAGTCACTTTTATAATCGGACACGGCATCAACGAAGAACTCAACCTGCTCAAAGACATCATCCAGGGTCTTGTAAGGACGCATCTGCCACTGTACGATACCGACACGCACTGTTGTCTTCTTTTCTATCACATTTTCCGTAGACGGCTGATAATAGATATTATCCCACTGCAAAAGAGTTGCGCAATGGCGGGATTCCTCATCATTGGGCAGATAATTCTTCATCACACGACGCACGTGGAAATCATTGGAGAGCTGGAAGGTCAGCACCGGATCATAAATATCCCGGGAACGTACCTTCTCGATATACTCCTTCGGTTGCATCTTGTCGGAATATTTATAATAATTGGGAATACGTCCCCCGAACATGATAGCTTTCAAGTTCAACTTCTCGCACAATTCCTTGCGGTATTCATACATACGCCGAGCCAGGCGCAAGCCTCTATAGTCAGGATGGATAAACACCTCTATTCCATAAAGGATATTCCCATTGGGATTATGAGCCGAGAAAGTCTCGTTACCGGTCACCTTGGCATAGGTATGGTCACCTTTCACCAGATCATAATCAACGATAATAGAAAGGGCGCAACCCACAATCTTATTATTCACGACTGTCACAATCTGCCCTTCTGGAAAAATCTGAATTAATTTTCTAATTTGCTGGTGTGTCCAAAACACATCCTTGTCCGCATATACTCTGGTAAACGACTGAGCAAGCTGGGCATAATCCTCAATATGGAGCAGACGAATCTCCACTTTGCTAATTTTCTGCATCGATTCCATCATTTTATTTCTATAAAACAGACACAAAGGTACAGAAAATAACCCAAAACAAATAAAAGAATAAAAAGCTTTAAGGAAAATACGAATTTAGTATCTTTGTCAATATTTACTTATATCAATGACATGGCAGGAGTAAAAAGTTTGGCAAAAGATACAGCCATTTACGGCCTAAGCAGCATCATCGGGAAATTCCTGAACTGGTGTCTCACCCCGCTTTACACCTATCTTCTGATGCCGGAAGAGTATGGTATCATCGTTAATCTGTATGCATGGATCGGTCTGATGCTGGTATTGCTTACCTACGGCTTGGAAACCGGATTTTTCCGTTTCGCCAATGACCCGGACAAGGGGGATTCTCAAACGGTATATTCCACTTGTATGACCTCCACCGGTATCACCACCTCCCTGTTCCTTGTGCTTGTATTCAGTTTTCTGAGACCTCTGGCCGATGTGCTTCAGAGCGGTGCCCATCCGGAATATATCGCCCTGATTGCAGTCATCATCGCGCTTGATGTATTCAGTGCGCTACCCTTTGCCTACCTGCGCTACCGCCTGCGGCCACTGCAGTTTGCAATGCTGAAGCTTCTGAACATCGGTTTCACCATCGCATTTAATATCTTCTTTTTGGTGATATGTCCCAAGATTTACATCGCTCATCCGGAATGGATCGGGTGGTTTTACGACCCCACTTATGGTGTCGGATACATTCTTGTCTCCAATGCTCTCACCTCAGGCATCATTCTGTTGATGCTCTTTCCAGAGATTTTCCGCATACAGTGGCATTTCGATTTCAAATTACTGCGACAGATCCTGCACTATTCATTCCCGCTGCTTATTTTAGGTCTGGCGGGTATGCTTAACCAGAACTTTGATAAAATTCTGTACACCTATCTGATTCCGGATGCGACAGAAGCCTCCCACCAGTTGGGTATCTATGGTGCCAATGCAAAAATTGCAGTCGTCATGATCATGTTCACCCAGGCATTCCGCTACGCTTACGAACCCTTTATCTTTGCCCGCACCAAAGGCGAAGACAAGCGGACAACCTATGCGCTGGCAATGAAATTCTTCATCATCGTTGATTTGCTGATTTTCCTGGGGGTCATGTTTTACCTGGACATCATCCGCTATTTTATCGATCCACGCTATTTCGAAGGGCTGAAAGTTGTTCCGATTATCATGATGGCCGAACTGTTTTCCGGCATATTCTTCAACCTGTCACTTTGGTACAAACTGACCGACAGGACCCAGTGGGGTGTTTATTTTTCACTCATCGGACTGGTGATTATCGTTGCGGCCAACGTTATCTTCGTTCCGCATTTCGGATATGTCGCCTGCGCCTGGGCTGCATTCGCTTGTTATTTTGCCATGATGTTCTTCTCATGGCTGATCGGACAGAAATATTATCCCATCAACTATGATTTAAAGGCCATTGCCAAATATACAGGACTGGCATTGCTACTTTATGTTATCGGCACATGGATTACGATAGATAACCTGCCCTTGCGTCTGGTGTTCAGGACCGGATTGCTGATCGTATATCTTGTCTATCTGATAAAAAAGGATTTGCCATTAAACGAAATACTCGTAATGAATCGTCTGTTCCATAGGCATCGTTGATTTACGTTTCAAACACATTATACAAAACAAATATGATTAAAGATATAAAAAGCTACCTGAATAAAATATTCGACCCGTCAGCAGAAAGGGAGAATGAGGCAGAAACCATTGACAACATTCTTAAATCCACCAATTTCCGCGGAAGTAACCTTTGGGTTTTGATATTTGCCATCTTCATCGCTTCATTGGGTCTTAATGTCAATTCCACAGCGGTAATCATCGGAGCCATGCTTATCTCTCCCTTGATGGGTCCGATTATGGGCATCGGTCTGGGCATCGGTATCAACGACTTTGAATTGATTAAAAAAGCGTTCCGCAACCTGGCCATCGCCACCATCTTCGGAATCCTGACCTCTACGCTCTATTTTCTGGTATCACCGCTCAACGAGGCACGTTCTGAACTTCTGGCCAGAACGACACCTACCATTTACGATATGCTGATTGCCTTCTTTGGCGGATTGGCAGGCATCATCGCTTCCAGCACCAAACTGAAAGGCAATGTCATTCCGGGTGTTGCCATTGCGACAGCCCTCATGCCTCCCCTCTGTACGGCAGGATTCGGTATCGCCACCGGCAACTCATCCTATTTCCTTGGCGCCTTCTACCTGTATATGATAAACTCGGTCTTTATCGCTTTTGCCACAACATTGGGTGTCAAACTGATGCACTTCAAGAAGAAAGTGTTCGTTGACAAAGCCCGCGAAAAGAAAGTGCAACAGATTGTCTACCTGATATTGATTGTCACCATTATTCCGAGTGTGAACATCACCTATAACATGATCAAGAAAAACATATTTGAAAATAATGCCGGCAAATTTATCAACAATGAGATTAAATTTCCCAATGCCTTCATTGTCGACAAAAGCATCCACAAGGACAGCATAGCTGTCACTTTGATTGGGAAAGAGATTCCGGACGAATATATCGGTATTCTGAAAAGCAAACTGCCGCATTACCATCTGGAAGGATGCAAACTGCACATCGAACAAGGCATCGGCAGAGAGAAAGAGGACAGGACAACCGATGAACTGAACAAACTCGTCCTGCAGGATTTCTACAAACAAAGCCGGGCACAGACCTTCCGTCAGGAAGAAGAGATTGTCAGGCTGCGGAAACAACTGGACAACTATATCAGCTACGATTCTCTAAGCCATACCATTGCACCGGAAATGCAGGTTCTTTTCCCCGATGTGACCAGCATTGCCCTGTCACAAGTCATACGCCACCGGATTGCGGAAAACACCGACGACACATTATCAGTTGCCATTCTGCAATACAAACGCAAAACCACCAAGGCCAAGACCGCGCAGCTCCACCAATGGCTGTCTACACGCTTGCGAGTCAATGCCGAGAAACTGGTCATTCTGCCGGCAGAACGGTAGAAAGCCTACTTTCTGGCTTCCCATTTCATCTCTTCGATGCCGTCATCGTGAGCCACCTTACGTGAAAGCATAAAGAGATAATCCGAAAGACGATTGACAAATTTCAGCAGCAGTTCGTCCACTTCTGATTCTGCAGCCAGGTCAAGAATCCGGCGTTCTGCCCTACGGCAGACAGTACGGGCCAAATGACAGAAAGAGGTGGTCTGGCTATCACCGCCTGGCAACACAAATGCCCTCATGGGCGGCACCTCTGCATCCATACGGTCTATTCCATGTTCAAGAAGGGCGATATCCTCTTCCCGGATACACACTTTCACACACAAATTGGAAGGATCGGTTGCCAGATTCCCGCCGACATCAAACAAACGCCGTTGAATTTCCATCAGTTCCTCTGCCACAACTGCATCCAGCTTGCACGAACGCACCAGCCCGACACAACTGTTCAGTTCATCAACCGTACCGTATGCTTCCAAACGGATACTGTTTTTCGGTACTCTCTGGCCTCCCATCAAAGAAGTCGTACCCTTGTCACCTGTTTTGGTATAGATTTTCATAATATATAGTCCTTTCGAAATCAGATAATCAATTCATATTTTCCTTTTTGGATTTTCGTATCAAAAAAAAGCAAGCCATACCACATCATATCGACTGACACTGTCGCACGTCCACACAACTGCCGCCACAAACGGGCATGGCGCGGGTCTTTATAGATATCCGCAATAACCACGTATTTAGGACAGGACGTAATCCAAGTTCTGTCGCCTAAAAAGGGCATATTGGCTAAAGTGCGACGACCGATATATACGAAATCGGCCTCCTCCAACCCCTCCGGCACATCACTCACATCAGCCTTCTGATACACAAGAGAAAGGTAGCTTGCCAACAGCGAAGAGTTCAGACCGAGACAGACAATCCGACGGACACGCAGATGACGGACCAGTCGCGATAACAGACGGTACGCCTTACGCTCCCGTCGGTTCAAGATATTGGCCTCCTCCAGCTCCACCGGATAAGAAAATTGCTTTTTCTTATCGCGAATCACGTTCAATATCAAATTGAACATAAAAGGAGAATGCACTCCATAGCCTCTTTTATGCCTGAAGCGTATGGCATGTTTAAGCCTCTCTTTCAAATACCCCATTGCAAAAATCGTTATAGACAAAGCAAATTTAAACAATTAAACCGTATCTTTGAATCGTTATTGTATAAAGATTTTGGAACTGTCCAGCTTAAATATTAAGTTTTTACCCGGTGTTGGTGAAAAGAAGGCCGCAGTACTGTTGACGGAACTGGGAATAGAAAGCTATGAAGATATGCTTTACCACTTCCCCTATAAATACATCGACCGAAGTAAAATCTACAGGATATCAGAACTGAACGGGCAACTTCCCTACATACAGATCAAGGCAAAAATCCGCAATTTACAGACGGTAGGCGTTGGCAACCGGCAACGGATGACCGCAACGGCTTACGATGAAAGCGGCACCCTGCAACTGGTATGGTTCAAGGGGTTCAAATATCTGGCCAACCAATTGGAGACCGACCGCGAATACCTGATTTTCGGACAACCGTCCCTGTTCAACCAACAGTTGAACATCGTACATCCTGAAATAGACAACTTTGAAAAGGCCTCATCTCTGCTGGTCGGTTTTCAGGCAGTCTATCCGACCACCGAAAAAATGAAGAAGGCTTTCCTGAACTCCAAAACCATCAGCAAATTCCAGTCTGCCATTTTCAAGTCGCTCAAGATCAAGATTCCCGAAACTCTTCCCTCCTGGTTCATACAGCAATATAAATTGATGTATCTGCACGAGGCTCTGTACAACATCCATTTTCCGGAATCTCCCGAAATGTTGCGTCAGGCCATCTTCCGCCTTAAATTCGAGGAGCTGTTCTATATCCAGCTCAACATCCTCAAACTGAAGTACAAGCGGAAGAGCGCCTTCAAAGGGCATCTGTTCTCAACCATCGGAGACTATTTCAACACCTTCTACAAACAATACATTCCGTTCGACCTCACCAATGCACAGAAACGCGTTATCAGGGAAATCAGACAGGATTGCGGATCCGGCAAACAGATGAACCGGTTGCTGCAAGGAGATGTCGGCAGCGGCAAGACGCTGGTAGCTGTTATGTGTATGCTGATGGCCTTGGACAACTGCTACCAGACCTGTCTGATGGCACCGACAGAAATTCTTGCGACACAGCACTACGAAACAATCAGCGGGATGCTCAAGGAATTGGGTATCACGGTCGCCCTGTTGACCGGATCCACCCGCAAGAAGGAGCGTGAAGAGATTCATCAGGGGCTTCAGGACGGCACTCTGCAGATTCTCATCGGCACCCATGCACTGCTTGAGGATATCGTGACCTTTAAGAATATCGGTCTTGTCATCATTGACGAACAGCACCGCTTCGGGGTAGCACAACGGGCAAAACTATGGCAAAAGAACACGATTCCCCCACACGTACTGGTCATGACAGCGACACCTATCCCACGCACTCTGGCCATGACGCTATATGGCGACCTGGATGTATCCGTCATCGATGAATTGCCGCCGGGGCGCAAACCTGTCACCACCCTACATACATACGACACCAAGCGTCTGCAAGTATTTCAATTCATTGAAAAGGAATTGCAGAAAGGCAGACAGGTATACGTGGTTTATCCACTGATATCGGAATCGGAAAAATTCGACTACCGCGACTTAGAGGCCGGATTCGAACAGATAAACAACTATTTCCTGCCGAAAGGCTACAAAAGCGGAATGGTACACGGCAAACTAAAACCGGCCGAGAAAGAGGCTGAAATGCGCCGTTTCGTCAATGCCGAAACCAAAATACTGGTAGCCACCACCGTCATTGAAGTCGGTGTTAACGTACCCAACGCCTCCATCATGGTCATTGAGAGCTCCGAACGTTTCGGTCTCTCCCAGCTCCATCAGCTGAGAGGCCGAGTAGGGCGAGGGGCAGAACAATCGTATTGCATCCTGATGACCTCCTTCAAAATATCCAGCGACTCGAGGAAACGCATCGAAACAATGACCTCGACCAACGACGGGTTTGAAATTGCAGAAGCAGACTTGAAACTTAGGGGCCCCGGAGACATAGAGGGTACTCAGCAAAGCGGGCTCACCTGCAGCCTGAGAATCGCGAATCTGGGTAAAGATGCGCTCATCCTTAACGAAGCTTCCCGTGCGGCAGGTGAAATACTGGGAAAGGACCCCGATTTGCAGAACGAGGAGAATCAGGTCTTCACCACACAAATAAAACGACTTTTCAAGACACGGATCACCTGGCGCTACATCAGTTAAAAAAAGAGCCGGAAACACACGGTTCCCGGCTCCTCTGTTCCTATGGTATTTCTTATTTTACAGCCAATCCTTTCACATCACCGTTCATCTGATACCACTGTTCCTCTTCCGGGAAATATCTGAAACTTACTTTCTCGTCAGAATCCTTAGCGGCAACAGTCATGTTATTTTTGGATTTGATTACCTGATACATTTTACCGTCATGCATCACATCCTGCATTTCAACTTCACCCTCTTTCATAGAGATAGGATTGTTTCCTCCCCAGAACTCGATAGAGTTGAAGATTAGACCGTCTGCCAGCATACATACAGAGTAAGCCTGAATAGCAGCAAGTCCGATAAATGCCAATTCATTTACAAATTTCTTGTTGGAAATCTGACCATTCCAATTGTGCAGTTTAGAGGTCAAACGGAAAGAACCATAACAACCCGTCAAAGAAGGTACCGATGCTACCAATATAGCTATCGCCAACACTTTTGTAATTGTTTTTTTCATGAGTTTTTATTTTTTAAATGTGACATATTATACGCAATATTAGTATAAAAAAACTAATCGTCAAAGAGAAACTCCAGCCTAAAATAGCTGGAGTTTCTCTTTATAATCGGTATAGCTTCTTATTTCTTGATATAGAATTTGTGAGGCTTAATCATGTTTTCAGGTTTCAGCAGCTCATCCAATTCATCTTTGGTCAGCAGGCCTTCTTCCAATACCAGATCATATACACTGCGGTTTTCTTTCAAAGCGCGTTTTGCGATACGTGAAGAATTTTCATATCCCAGAGTCGGGTTCAGGGCAGTCACGATACCGATGCTGTTCAATACCATTTCACGGCAACGGTCAACATTGACAGTGATACCTTCAACACACAATGTGCGCAGACGTTCCATACCTTTCTCCAACATCTTGATAGAGCTGAAAATTGAATCAACCAATACCGGCTCCATTACGTTCAACTGCAACTGTCCTGCTTCAGCAGCGAAAGTTACGGTCAGATCGTTACCGATAACGCGGAAGCAGATCTGGTTTACAACTTCAGGGATAACAGGATTTACCTTACCCGGCATGATAGAAGAACCCGGCTGCATCGGCGGCAGATTGATTTCGCTCAGACCGCAACGAGGACCGCTTGACAACAAACGCAAGTCACTACAGATCTTAGACAATTTGACAGCCATACGTTTCAATGCAGAAGAATACATCACTGCAGAACCTGCATCCGGAGTAGCCTCAATCAGGTTGGAAGCCAATACAAACTCCTCACCGCTGATGATGCGCAGATTCTTGATACATTTTGCAGAATATTCAGGTTCTGAGTTGATACCTGTACCGATTGCAGTTGCACCCATATTCACTTCCAGAAACAATTTTGCATTCTGGTTCAGACGATCAACTTCTTCTTCCAATGTAGCGGCAAAAGCCTCGAATTCCTGACCTACAGTCATAGGCACAGCATCCTGCAACTGGGTACGGCCCATCTTGATGATTTCCTTGAATTCTTCACCCTTAGCGCGGAAAGCCTGGATCAACTGTCTCAAACCTGCAACCAACTCCTCGTTCATGAAGATGAAAGCCAATTTGAATGCAGTAGGATATGCGTCATTGGTTGACTGTGACATATTCACATGGTTGTTCGGGTGGCAATATTTATAGTCACCTTTTTCATGTCCCATGATTTCCAATGCACGGTTGGCAACAACCTCATTGATATTCATATTGGTAGAAGTTCCGGCACCGCCCTGGATCAGGTCTACCGGGAACTGGTCATGAAATTTACCGCTGATGATTTCTTCGCAAGCACGGGTAATAGCGTCAGCAATTTCATTCGGAAGGATTCCCAATTCCTGGTTGGCTTTTGCAGCAGCCCATTTTACCATCGCCAATGCTTTCACATAGTTAGGATAATGGCTGATTGTCAATCCACTGATATTGTGAAAGTTCTCAATACCACGAAGCGTCTGGATTCCATAGTATGCTTCTGCCGGCACTTCTTTTTCGCCTAGTAAATCGTGTTCAATACGTGTTTTCATATATTCAGTCTTTTAGTTTTTTGTTTTCATTTTGAACGGCACCACAAAATTAAGAAATAAAAAATCATTATACCTAACTTTCTTGCAAAGAAAAAATTTCATTCATTTTCATTGAAAACGATGTAGCACAAACGTTTACAAAATATTGAGAAATATTTAACACAATCATCTTCAAAAAAATGATTTTTTCCTTGCGTTTTTTCCGCCTGTTCCGTTGAAAGTATCCGGCGGGAGGGGATGTATTCTCCGCCTCCGCCGGAACTGTTTTTTTTATGCCTCTTCCGCAGAGGCTGTTTCTACATCCTCTTCGTCTGCCGGCTCTTCCTCCGCATTCTCTTCGTCTGCGCCCCCTTCATCTTCCGCCAGCGGATGCAGATTTTCCGGAATCTGCCCCTCTTCCTCCTCGAAATAGGGGAACACATCCATAAACTGGGTGTCTGTAATGCTGGCTATTTCATAAGGCACTACAAAGGTTTCAAGGCTCTTCTCCAAATTCTCCAACGCCCGGTTGATATTGGATGCGGCCACCAGATAATATTGGAAGGAGGACTTCTCCTTGCCGCTCACCTCATCGGCATCTATGATACCCACCTTTGCCTTATACCAACGGTCGTCATTCTCGTCTTCGGAAGGCACCAGCTCCGTTATATTCGATTTCTTCAGGCTGCTGATATAATAATCTCCTGAAATCACCGATTCCATCTCATGCATTATTCTGCTCTCGGCCTCCGTATAGGACATGGCGTCCAGAAGATAAGCCTCGTTCACCTTCTTGCTCTTCCCCTCCTCGTTTACCTTCATATACTTCACCTTCGCTTCAAACCAATTTGCTACCATCTTTTCAATTTTTCAATTTATACCTGTATTCCGCCTGCTATGCCTGTCCTTTCGGGTCCAGGTCCAGGGGGAACACCATATCCGATGAATCGTCTGCCGTAATGCGGATTGTCCCGTTGTCCTGCTCGAATTTTCTGATATGGTCTTGCAATGTCAACATCAGACGCTTCATGTTTTCCGGGGTCATGATAATCCTGCTCTTCACCTCCGGTTTGGGGATTCCCGGCATCAGTCGCACGAAATCCAAGATAAATTCCGAAGACGAATGTACTACAATCGCCAGATTTGCATACGTTCCCTGCGCTACATCATGGCTCAGGTCAATCTCCAACTGCTGCTGTTTCTGTTCGTCCATAACCCTCTTATTTGTTCATTAAATGTTTCTGCCAGTTCCATGCGTTTGCCAGCGTCTCTTCGATAGGCACAACAGCCTTCCAGCCCAGTTCGGTATTCGCCAGGGTCGTATCGGCCCACACCTTCTCGATATCTCCGGCACGGCGTCCCACGATTTTATAGTTCACCTTTTCGCCTGTCGCACGTTCAAAAGCACGTATCAATTCCAGCACCGACACTCCGTTGCCCGTTCCGATATTGAAATACTCGTAGTTTTTCCGGTTCTTGCCCTCCAGCAGGCGGCCGATGGCCACCACATGGGCGCGTGCCAGATCCACCACATCTATATAGTCTCTGATGGCCGAACCGTCCGGTGTATTATAGTCATCACCGAACACGCTCAACTGCTCGCGGATGCCTGCCACCGTCTGTGTCAGATAAGGGATCAGATTGTTGGGCACGCCATTCGGCAGCTCTCCGATGCAGGAAGAGGGATGCGCACCGATCGGATTGAAATAACGCAATGCCAGCAGATTCATCCCCTTCTCCACCTTGGCCACATCACGCATGATATCCTCACACATCGCCTTCGTATTTCCATAAGGAGACTCCGCCTGTTTCCGTGGGGTCTGCTCCGTTACAGGCAACACATCGGCCTGTCCGTACACCGTACATGAAGAAGAGAATACCAGGTTTTTCACATTGAATTCACGCATGCCTTCAATCACATTCATCAGCGAATTCAAATTGTTACGGTAATATTCCAACGGTTTGTGGACAGACTCCCCGACAGCTTTCAATGCAGCGAAATGAATCACTGCAACGATATCGCGGTGACGCGAAAAGAAATCTCGCACCTTGACGGCATCCGTCAGATCTATTTGTTCAAACTCAGGACGTACCCCTGTAATCTTCTCTATGCCATCCAATACTTTTATATTTGAATTGCACAGATTGTCTACTATTACAACCTCATAACCATTCTGTTGCAGTTCAACAACTGTATGCGAACCGATGTATCCGGTTCCGCCTGTCACAAACACCTTCATAAAGAATCAGATTTATATTTTACTTTCTTTAGATGCAAAGTAAATAATAAATTGGCAAACTTCAGTGATATAGCTACATGAAAAAAAACAGATAATTTTCTTCCCCGGATGGATTGACCGGATAGTTTTTTTTCATACTTTTGTTGCATGCATAAATTCATAGAATACATATCTGACCTTTTGTTTCTGCACGATTGCGTGATTATCCCCGATTTCGGAGGATTCATCTGCAATTACACCAGTGCTTATATTGACAAGGAAAGCGGACTTCTCTGTCCGCCGGGTAAGGATATTCTGTTCAACCGCAATCTGACACACAACGACGGGCTTCTTGCCAACTGGATTGCCATGAAAGAGAATATCAGCTATGAAAAAGCAACGACTCAGCTGATGCTTTTTTCTGAAGAATTGAAAATCCGTCTGAACCAGCGCCAACGCGTTGACTTCGGCGATATCGGCAGTTTCTATACCGACCGCCGGTACAACATCATCTTCGAAAACGGCAGTCACAACTTTTTCTCCGAAGCCTTGGGCATGGATCCGATATCCGTTCTCGCTACCGGAAAAGCCAAAACCGACCCGGTACAGATCAGCATGACGCCGACACCGGCCGCCAACATCGCAGCCTATGCGCATGCGGAAGGGTCCGACAACTTCTTCCAGAGACTGCTGAAATATGGTCTTGCCATGGCCGCTGTTGCCGGAATTGTTGTTGTTTCACAAACGAACATTTTCCACAGCGAATCCGGTCTGTTAGGCGGGAAACTGAAAAACAGCACCACCCTGCGTCCGGAATTGCCGGTCATCCAGAGCAGCCGGGAAGATGCGGCCTATTGCCATGTCATCTCTCCCGCTTCCGACTATGTAGATTACGACCCTATTGACGATCTGGCTTTATAAGCAGGGCCGCCAGCGAGAAAAGCACATACAGCGGCACAATCAGGAAAGACACCGCCACGCCCCAGATACAGGCACAGACAACCAGCGACAGCAGATAACAGTAGCGCACTTTATTTTCCTGCCAACTGAAACCGCTGATTTTCAAAGAGAACATAGGCAATTCACTGATTAGCAATATAGAGAGGATTACCGCACAGAGACCCAACACCGTTGCATCTGCGAACAGTAGCGCATACAAGGAAGGCGCATACTCCGCACCGAACACCAGTCCCGTCCAGAAAAGCGCATTGGCAGGAGTCGGCATCCCTATGAACGAAGTTGCCTGACGGGTATCCAGATTGAACTTTGCCAGCCGATAGGCGGAAAAGGCAGGAATCAGCAATGGGAGACAGACCATCACCTGCTCCCAGAGAGTCCATTCGCTGAAATTCTCCACAGTCCCTCCCGGCAAAGTCTTGAGGATCAGGAAATTCGCAAGGACAGCAGGGGCTACACCGAAACTGACCACATCCGCCAGCGAGTCCAGCTCCTTCCCGATATCCGACTTTACATTCAGCAGGCGCGCGGTCATCCCGTCAAAAAAATCAAACATCATCCCCAGCAGAATACATCCGGCAGCCAGTGTCAGATGCCCGTACATCGCCATAAAGATAGCCGCCGTACCCGAAATAACATTCATGGAAGTAATCAGATTAGGTATGTGTTTTCTCATAGTGCCGATATTTAAAAGTTTTATACGCAAAGATAGGAAAGATTCCGGTTATCAGCCATACAAAAACGGCAATATCCGACAAAATAAACGGTTGTCGCAACTATTTCCCCTGTGCATTTCCGCCATTCAAGAATAAAGCGTAATTTCGTTTTCTGAAAACAACGAACAATCAACTGAAAAGAAGAGGAATCATGGCAAAATATTTAATCATACGTTTCAGCTCCATCGGAGACATCATACAGTGCATGAGTGTCATCAGCGGCATCAAGGCTCACGACCCCCAATCCGAGATACATTGGATTACCCGCAAAGACATGGCTCCGATTCTGGCCATTGACAAACGTATCGACAAAATATGGGCCTTTGACAAAAAGGAAGGTCTCAAAGGGCTCTGCCGTCTTGCCGGAGAGTGCAGGAAAGAACACTATGACTACATCTACGATGCCCATAGCAACATCCGTTCCAACATTCTGAAACTCAAGTTGCGCTCCTACACCGGCGGCAAACCTGTCATCGTGCTGCGCAGCAAAGAACGGAGAAAAAGATTCCTGCTCTTCCAGTTGGGCATCAACCGTTTTCCGAAACCCTTCAGAGGAATGGTATCCTACCAGAAGCCGTTGGCGAAATTAGGCATCACCCGATTCCCGTGCGACTACCGTTCATGGCAATTCCCGGAAAATTTCCCTGCGAAGCTCGACTCCCTGATTGGCCCCGACACCATCACCCTCGTCCCCTCTGCCAACTGGGAGATGAAACGCTGGCCGGTCGGTCATTGGCAACAACTGATCAGACTGCTTCCGCAGCACCGCTTCATCATCCTGGCCGGTCCCGGTGATACCTTCTGTGAAAAGATACGCGAAGCCGCACCTGAAAGGGTGGAAAATCTTGCAGGCAAGACCACCCTGCTGGAGTCCTGCTACCTTGTCCACCGTTCCAACGTAGTGGTCAGTGCCGACACCGGCTTCCTGCACGCCGCCGACCTTTTCAGACGACCGGCCCTGGCCCTGATGGGACCGACAGCATTCGGTCACCCCACCGGCGACAGTGTCCAGACACTGGAACTTCCGATGTCCTGCCGCCCGTGCACCAAAGACGGACACGGCAAATGCAAACAGTCCACCTATCAGAAATGTATGGTTGATATCACTCCGGAAATGGTTGCCGGACATATTGCTCAGCTCTTCTCCTGAGCAATATATTCGTTCAGCGTGATATAGAATTCCGTACCTGTGCCCTGCTCGGTCGTGAAACTGATTTCACCGCCGAAGTTTTCGATGATCCTACGGCAGATTGCCAGTCCCAATCCCGAACCGCTTGACTTGGTCGTAAAGTTAGGCTCGAAAATCTTCTTCTGTATCTCCTCCGGAATCCCGCATCCATTGTCCCTGATGCGGATTTCCACCTGCTTGCCCTTGCCCTTCAGTGACACCCACACCTCCCCCTCTCTCTCGGCGGGAATAATCTGCTCCGCATTTTTCAACAGATTGACGATCACCCGCCGTATCTGTTCGCGGTCGGCATACACATACAGATTGGGGTCTGCCTCATAATGAATCGTATCTATCGTATTTTCAAAGAGCATCGTACAGTTTTTCAACACTTCATCCAACCTCAGCACCTCGCTGTGCGTAACGGACATCTTTGCAAAATCCGAGAAGGTCGATGCCGTGGCGGCCATATTGTCTATCTGTTCTATCAGCATGGCGGAAAGATCCCTGAAACGCTGCTTGAACTTCTCCGTATCCTCCATCTGCAGCGAACGCAGCATAAACTGGATATTCAGCTTCATCGGAGTCAGCGGATTCTTGATTTCATGGGCAATCTGCCGGGCCATTTCCCTCCATGCGCTCTCACGTTCCGAACGGGCCAGCTGGTTGACACTCTCTTCCAGCTTGTCCACCATATTGTTATATTCATGTACCAACGCCCCCAGCTCATCCTTCTCGTCATAAGAGATCTTCTCGTTCTTCCCGCCGACCTTCATCTTACGCAGTTTGTCGTTCACCATCTTCAAAGGCTTGGTCACCCTCTCTGCCAGCAATCCCGAGAAGACAAAGGCAACCACCATCATGATAATGGCAATATTCACTGTAATCACAATCATGATGATGATATCCAGATTCAGTTCATCGTTCTGTTCGAAATAGGGGATATTCAATATATAGGTCTTTCCGTTGTCCAGCATCAGCGGCATATAGGCCGACATATAGTTCAGTTCGCCTATCTCCTCCCGTTCGATATAGCTGGTGGCGGCCTTTCTGTTTATCGCCTGCAACGCTCTCGGGTTAATCAGCGTACCGTAAAAATTCAGGTCAAAGATATCAGGCCGTGAGGTTGCCACCAGTTCGCCCTCCTGTGAATAGATATTGATGTCGATCATCAGCAGTTCGGACATACCTGACAAGATATTCACGATATTCGGGCATTGCGACCTCTCCACGCAGTCCAGCTGCTCCAGTTCCCGGTTCACATACTTCAGGAATTCCACGGCCTTTGCCTTGTGGCGGCCTTCAAAACTCTTCTTGTTGATAAAGATACTCAAGGCGGTCAACGACACCAGCAAGAGGAAAATCAATGAAATGACACTTTTCTTGATACGGGATTTCAATGTTCCCTCTCTGGAAACCGGAGTGTTGTTGAAATTCAAGAGCAACCCGTAGGAAACCAGCAGCATACACACCAGGAATGTATAGAGTGCATTCATGTAATAGAGGGCGAATGTCCGTTCCGGCAGACTGATTACCAGCGTATTGTTATCGTCCACGGCAATAAGCATGTGCGAAAAATAGTCCTTGTTCACCATCAGCACACCGGTTCCCTTGCTGTTTCCCCAATCCTTCAGCTTTTTCCCATACACGAATTCACCGCTGGAAGAGACCAGCTCCCCGTTCAAATATTTGGCATAGGAATAGTTATAGACCGGATCGTTCAGCACTCCTGATTTACGAGACAGAATCTGCGGGTAGCCGATACCCTGCTCCTCCTTCTCCGCATCAAAACGCAAGAACAGCTCCACCTCTCCCAGATGGAAACGCCCGATATAGGTCACGAATCCGTCGAACATCCGGATGGCATAGAAATTGGTCTGCCCCAACTGATAACCGGAACGCTTGATTATTTTATCGTAATACTCTTTACAGTCACACTGTTTCTCTCCGTCAGCCAACAACAAGCGGTCCCCCTCCCTGCAGAAAGTAATGTCCGTATAATAATTGTATCCCTTGATATCCAACAGATTGGTCTGCAGAAACATCTCCGCCTGCACATCATTCCCCACCTCAGTCAGGAAAGAGAGCACACTGGAAGAGTTTATCGCATAATTCAGCTCCACCAGATAATTCTCGAAATTATGGTCCCGCTCCTCTATCAGCTCCGTGGCATACTCCAACCGTTGCCGTTGCTCCTTATAACGTTCGTACTTCTTGGTTATCATCACGATATAGATGGAGAGAAGAAAAATCCCCACCATATAGACACTGCGCTGTATATCCCGTTTCAGCAGATATTTGTTGACGGTCACCAACATCGTAATGCTCCAGATAAAGAGACAATCCCAGAAATTCGTGTACAGCTCCAACAGGTCGCCCACTCCCCACAACACCAGACAGACAATCGTAGTGATTCGCACCATACTCTTGAAAGAGAGGAAATGGTGCAGGAAAAAGACGCCGCCGAAAATGCCGTATAAGATTACCAGTCCTCCCAGACTGATGGCAATAAAGGCGATGATTGAAGCAACCCCGACATGCACCAGTTGGGCCACATTCAAATGCACGCTCATATTGGCCACCACCAGATCTATGGCGAAATTATAGAAATCGACATATAGGAAAATCGCGAAAATCATCAGACAGGCTATCAGATAACGGTAGCGTCTGAAAAGTTCGTTCTCGTAATTGATTCTGATGTTCGAAAAGGTGATGTATATCACGTTGAAGATACAGAAAGACGACAGCAGCAGGTCACCGATAGAGACCACCAGCAATCCTTCGGACACGCGGTCGGAAAAGATAGGCAGACGATAGATGCAGGAAGGGATTTCAAAATGCTGCATAAAGCCGCGGACACATCCCAACAGCACCACGAACTGCAGGAAAACAAGCAATTGCTTTTTCCAGGAACCGGTTGCTTTCAGCAGGGCATCATACACATAAAACAGACACAGGAAAGAAATCAGATACAGGATAATCAGCACATAATTCGCCCCCTGCTCTTTGTATGCCTTGTCATATACCAGCGAAAAGAGCGGCACCTTGTCATGGTCCTTGATCAGATGCGCCCCTGTCACTCCCACCGGCAGGATCTCCACCAGTGGAGCGTTCTCCTCGGCAATCTTCAGAAAACCGCCGAACTTGTCCTTTACATATTCACTGTTATACGGATAGGCGTTTTTTATCCGGAGAAGCGCAAAATAATCCTGCTCGTCATACCGCCGGTGCCTGATTTCAAAATAAGTATTCCCCAGTTTTATAAAATTATCGTTCTTCACCAGCAGCCAATAAAGATTTCTGTCGCTCATAAGCTCATCCGTCCAGAAGAACAGCTTCCCTCTGTGAAACCCGAGGAAAATCACATCCTTCTCGCAATCCTTGCGGCTCACCTGCACGCTATCCCTGAACGCCTCCAGAATGCCGTCGGCCCATTCCTCCTGCTTGTGCAGACGGGTCTCGAAATTCTGCACCCACACCGTCTCGTCCTGCCTGTAAAAAAGATACTCGGTCAAGCCGGTGGCGCCCAACAGGATCAGGGCAAAAAACAATACTATCAACGCATCTCTTTTCATAACAACCTATTCATGATGATACGGCTCGCCCTTCAATATAGTCATGCCACGATAAATCTGTTCTGCAAAAATCATCCTCACCATCTGGTGTGAAAACGTCATCTTCGACAAGGAAATCTTATCGTTTGCCCGCTGATACACCTTTTCGGCAAATCCATAGGGACCTCCTACCACAAACACCAGCCGTTTGATACCCCCCAGCATCTTTTGTGCCAGAAACTGCGAAAACTCCATCGAAGAGTATTGCCTACCCCTTTCATCCAGCAACACAATGAAATCCCCTGTCTGGAACTGCTCCAGCAGCATATCCCCCTCCCGTTCCTTCTGCAACTCTTCAGTCATATTCTTTGCATTTTTGACATCCGGCAACACCTTCATTTCATACGGGATATAACGGGTCAATCTTTTTTCATACTCGGCAATTCCCTCCTTTATATAGGAAGCGTCTGTTTTTCCAATTACCAATAGGCACACTTTCATCGTTCAGATTCATTTATATCCAACGAAAATAATATTTTTTCTTCAATTCATTTGTAAAAACTCAGATTTTATCCCTATATTTGCACCCGTCAATAAGGAATGTGCCTTATGACTCGCACATCGAGTGCAGGTCCCATAGCTCAGTTGGTTAGAGCACCTGACTCATAATCAGGGAGTCCTTGGTTCAAGCCCAAGTGGGACCACTTGAAGAAGCATCTGTATGATATATGCAGATGCTTCTTTCTTTTTACAAATGGCTTTTGATACATTCCTCCATCAATAGGGAGTATAAGAAGTATCACGACAAAACTTGCGGATATCGTCCATTCTCAACTTTTTTTTGTACCTTAGTGCGGCAAAAACGAATAAAAATAACTATGAATTTAAAAGACGAATTTCAACAATATGCTCTGCACAACAGAGGCATCAGCAGCCTGAACCTGCACCGCTATCAGACTGCCACCAATAGTTATATAACCCCCAACATCATCGAAGAGAGACAACTGAATATTGCGACCATGGACGTCTTCTCCCGTCTGATGATGGACCGTGTGATTTTCCTGGGAGTACCTATTGATGACGATGTCGCCAATATCATCATGGCGCAGTTGTTGTTCCTTGAAACCTCCGACCCGGGCCGTGACATCCAGCTCTACTTTAACAGTCCGGGAGGATCCATCTATGCCGGTCTGGGCATCTATGATACCATGCAGTTCATCAATTGCGACGTTGCCACCATCTGCACCGGTCTGGCCGCCTCCATGGCTGCAGTCCTGATGTGTGCGGGAGCACAGGGAAAACGTTCTGCACTGAAACACTCCCGTATCATGATCCACCAGCCGATGAGCGGAGTACAAGGACAGGCTTCCGACATTGAAATCACCTCCCGTGAGGTTCAGAAACTGAAGAAAGAGCTTTACACCATCATTTCCGAACACTCCGGACAACCGTTCAGGAAAGTCGAAAGAGATTCAGACCGCGACTATTGGATGACAGCCGAAGAAGCCAAAGAATATGGTATGATTGACACCATATTGATTAGAAACAAAAAACAATAACCAATGCAAGATAAATGTTCATTCTGCGGACGTAACCGCGACGACGTAAACCTATTGATTGCCGGAGCTAACGGATTCATCTGTGACGAATGTGTTTCCCAGGCATACGATATTGTGCAGGAAGAGATGCGTAGCAAATCGAATCTCGATCTGGAGCATCTGGAAATAAAAAAACCGATTGAAATAAAAGAGTTCCTCGACCAGTATGTAATCGGTCAGGACGCCGCCTACGCTCCCTTTACGCCCAGTAAATCCGGATAACGCTTGCCACCTACGTATTACCGCGGCTGCTGGCACGTAGT
>RCNI01000546.1_pt1 | contig 22915 bp, 20 predicted proteins | sample 2041151 | NCBI WGS metagenome assembly RCNI01 (sample SAMN09708214, study PRJNA481090) | feces metagenome | isolation source: feces | place: Antarctica: Albino Rookery | reverse complement strand
TCATCACTCAAGGCGGACATACTTATTTGCTTATTCATGCTGTCATTATATCACTTTTATCTCTCATTTGGAATTATGCGGTGTTGCCTATAGTATATTTTACTGTGTGCGTCAATGAATGAAACCGGAGCATTTTGAAAAAGAGGACGCACTGCGTTTTTGTGGTGCGTCCTCTGGTGTTTTTTGCGAATCAGGCAGTTCGCTTGCCAGTCATGGTCTGCTGTACGATGCTTTCCATGATATCTCCGGTCAAAGAGCCGCTGGCATAGCCGAATACGGTGCCATCGGGGGAGATCATAAAGGTGGTGGGGAAGGAGCGGATTCCATACTGCGCAAAGACTTCGCCGGTGGTGTCCATCACTACAGGGAAGGAGTAACCGTTGTTTTCCAGAAAGGCTTCCACCTCCGGCTGAGTTACGTCGCTGTTGTGGGGATAGTCCTTGCTTTTGGGGTTGGCCACGCCCAGCACAATCAGATCTTCACTGTTCTTGCCGTAGCGCTCGTACAAAGCCTGGATGTCGGGCATTTCGCGCTGGCAGGGGCCGCACCAGGTTGCCCAGAAATTCAGGAACACGGTTTTGCCCTGATAATCGGACAGGGTGTGTTCGTTGCCAAACTGATCCACCAGAGTAAAATCCGGGGCGGGCGGAGTTTCAGGGTCCGCACTGCTGGCAGCGCTGTCCGGCTGAGCGGTATTGCCCGGCTGGCTTTGTTCAGCGGGCGCACTCTGGCTGGCAGAGGGCGAAGGCGTATTGCCATTGCCTGCCGAGGAAAGGTAGCCGGTGATGCCGTTCATGAAGCCGGTGAAGGTCATAATGCCCATCAGAACCAGCAGGGCACCGCCCACTTTAACGGTGTATTTGACCACACTCTGATGCTTTTTGAAGAAGCCCAGTACAGCGCCGGTGAACAGGCCAACGGTCAGGAAGGGCAGGACAAAGCCCAGCGTGTATACGCCGATCAGACCGAAACCGGCGGCGGAAGAGGTGGCCGAGGAGGCCATCAGCAGAACGCTGCCCAGAGTGGGCCCTACGCAGGGGGTCCAGGCAAAGCTGAATGTGAAGCCCAGAACCAGAGCGGTGATGGGGTTCATAGCCCAGCGGTCCAGGCGGAAGGGCAGCCGGTGTTCCCGCTCGATGGCAGTGGAACGGCCAAAGACGCCCAGCTGATACAGACCGAACAGCACCATAATAATGCCGCTGATGCGGGCAAACAGGGTGCGGGAGTCACTGAAAAAGCGGCCCAGGGCCGAGAACCCAAAGCCAAGAACAAAAAAGGTGAAGCTGACACCGATTACAAAGAAAAGGGTGTTCACCAGAACGCGGCGCCGGGGATAGTGGATGGTACCGTTTTCATCCACGGTTTTGGCACCGCCTGCCAGGTAGCTCACATACAATGGCACCAGCGGCAGTACGCAGGGGGAGAAAAAGCTGAGCAGGCCCTGAACAAATACGGTAAGGACCGGAACTCCGGATTCGATTGCAAATCCCATAGGGTAAAGCCTCCTTGTCGCTTGTGTCAAACTGTAACTTTTATGATTACAATTTTGTGGGATGAATATACCATGCACGGGCCGCCATTGTCAACGTCTTTCACAAAAAATACGCAAAAACCCGGGCCGGGGCGAAACCGGGGATAAAGAGCCGGGTTTGCCTTGACGAAAGTATGTCATTGCCGTATTATGATATGTATAGATACGTAAAGCGGCGGAACATCCGCCATCAAAAATGCAGGCGGCGCAGCCAGCGTCGCGGTAAGGAGATAGAAATGAAAGCAAGCGAAAAGAACTTCGAAACCATCGTAAATCTGTGCAAAAACCGCGGATTTGTTTATCCCGGCAGCGAAATCTACGGCGGTCTGGCCAACAGCTGGGACTACGGCCCTCTGGGTGTTGAGTTCAAGAACAACGTAAAGCGCGCATGGATGAAAAAGTTCGTGCAGGAAAGCCCCTATAACGTGGGTCTGGATGCAGCTATCATCATGAATCCGCAGACTTGGGTTACCACCGGTCACGTGGCCAGCTTCTCTGACCCTCTGCTGGACTGCAAGAGCTGCAAGTCCCGTCATCGCGCCGACAAGCTGATCGGCGATGAGCATCCGGAAGTAAACGTGGATGCCATGAGCTTTGATGAAATGGATAACTTCATCAACGAGCACGAAGATGTGGTCTGCCCTGTTTGCGGCAAGCACAACTTTACGCCCATCCGCAAGTTCAACCTGATGTTCAAAACCGCCATTGGCGTTACCGAGGACAGCAGCAGCACCTGCTATCTGCGTCCCGAAACCGCTCAGGGTATTTTCGTAAACTTTGCTAACATTCAGCGTACCACCCGCCGCAAGCTGCCCTTTGGCGTTTGCCAGGTTGGTAAGGCTTTCCGCAATGAGATCACTCCCGGCAACTTCACCTTCCGTACCCGCGAGTTCGAGCAGATGGAGTGTGAATTCTTCTGCAAGCCCGGCACCGATCTGGAGTGGTTCGCTTACTGGAAGGATTTCTGCACCAACTGGCTGCTGAATCTGGGCATCGCCCGTGAGAACCTGCGTCTGCGTGACCACGAGCCTGCCGAGCTGGCTTTCTACAGCCGTGCTACCACCGACATTGAATATGCCTTCCCGTTCACCGATTGGGGCGAGCTGTGGGGCATTGCTGATCGTACCGACTACGACCTGGGTCGTCATCAGGAAGAGAGCGGCAAGAATCTGGATTACTTCGATCCTGAAACCAACGAGCACTACATCCCCTATGTGGTGGAGCCCAGCCTGGGCTGTGACCGTGTGGCTCTGGCCTTCCTGTGTGAAGCTTACGACGAGGAGCATCTGACCGACTCCAAGGGCAAGGAAGATGTACGTGTGGTACTGCGCCTGCATCCCTTCCTGGCTCCTTACAAGGCAGCCATCCTGCCTCTGTCCAAGAAGCTGTCCGGCAAGGCCATGGAGATCCGCAACGAGCTGAGCAAGTACTTTATGGTGGACTTCGATGAGGCTGGTTCCATCGGTAAGCGTTATCGCCGTCAGGACGAGATCGGCACTCCTCTGTGCATCACGGTTGACTTTGACACTGTGGGCGATGGCGACAACGAGGGTGACAACTGCGTTACTGTGCGTGATCGCGATACCATGGAGCAGGTTCGTATGCCTATCAGTGAGCTGAAGGCTTATATCGAAAAGAAGATCGAGTTCTGAGTTAAGACAAATCTGACTGAGTGATGAAAGCCCGAACCGCGATTTTTGCGGTTCGGGCTTTTTGTGTCGAGGGGACATAAGTATGACAAAACAAATTTTCCTTCTGTTTGGAATCTGCCTGGCGGGTGTGGTGCTCAGTGGTTTGCTTCCCATTCCCGTTCCGGCCAGCGTGCTGGCGATGCTGGGCGTGCTGTTGCTGCTGGCACTGGGCGCAATTAAGGAACATTCGGTTTCCGGCATTTGTTCAGTGTTTCAGGATAATATGGCCTTTTTCTTTATCCCGGCCGGCATCAGCATGATCGAAAAGCTGGAGCTGCTGCGCGCCAATGCGCTGGCTCTGCTGGCAATCTGTCTGGTGGGCACTCTGGTTACCTTTGTGGCAGCAGCATTCACCACAAAAGCTGTAATGGCGCTGCAGAAAAAGCGGAGGAGCAATCGATGAAGGAACTTCTGTGCAATAATACCATGTTCGGTATCGTGTTCTGCGCTGCCCTGTGGCAGGTGGGGGCGTTCGTCCAGAAAAAGCTGAAAAACCCGCTGGCCAATCCCATGCTGATCAGCATCCTTCTGGGCGTGACCATCATGCTCGCGCTGGATATTCCTCTGGAATGGTTTCGGCAGGGTGCGGATGTCATCGACATCATGCTGCTGCCCGCAACGGCAGCGCTGGGCCTGTCCATTTATCGGCAGAGCAAGGTGCTGAAAGAAAATTTCTGGCCGGCACTGATGGGATGCATTGCCGGGTGCATTGTCAACGCAGTGATTGTGAGTGTCCTGTGCCATGTGATGGACCTGGAAGAACTGATGCACGCCAGCCTGCTGCCCCGCAGCGTAACAACACCCATTGCTGTGGCCCTGTCCAATCAGGGCGGCGACGTACCGGCTGTGACCATGGCGTCTGTGATGGTGACCGGCTTGATCGGTGCGGTGCTGGGTCCCTGGCTGGTCAGATTCCTGCATTTGGAAAATGACCCGGTGGCTACAGGAGTTGCCATGGGATCGGCCAGCCATGCGCTGGGCACCACAACGGCCATCCGCATGGGTGAGGTGGAAGGTGCCATGAGCAGTGTGGCGATTGGCGTATCCGGCGTTTTGACGGTAATCCTGGCAATATTCTGGTAATCTGTACAAGAAAAATCCCCGCGCAGAAGGACATGAGCCTTCCGCGCGGGGGTTTTATGTTTTGATCAGAAGCTGGGCGGAGTGATGGCAAAGATAGCCTTCATATCCTGTTCGTAGTGATTGATCCAGCGATGCGGGCTGAGGGGAGGAATACGCACCGAGTCGCCCTCCTGCAAATGGTATACATTTGCGTTCACTTCCAGATCAATCTCGCCGCTGAGCACATAAGCAACCTCTTCGCCGTCGTGTTCGCGGGCAATATCCGACGAGGCCGTGCCCACCGGAATTTCCATCAGGCAGAATTCAATGGAACTGTTGGTGTCCGGCGTGAGCAGCTTGTACAAAACTTCAGTACCCGGATGGCCGATAATCAGATTCTGTCCGCTGCGAACAATCAGATCGCGGGCAGGGGCATCCTGCTTGAAAAACTGGAATAGCGGCACATGCAGAGCGGCCGCAATATTTTTGAGAGTGTTGATTGAGGGATTGACCGAGTTGCTTTCGATCTGACTGAGCATGGAAGGGGATAGCTCGGCATGGGCGGCAAGCTCCCGCAGACTCAGTCCGCTTTTTTTGCGGAACTCCTGCACCTTCACTCCGATATTTAATTCTTCTGCCATATGTTATTTCACCCTGAATTCGTTTGATTCAGCGGCTGGACGCTGCAATAATAGTCCACCGCTATTTTATTATTATAGCATAAACGGGCCCGGTATCAACCGGGCCCGTTCAATTAAGGGAGAATATACAGGTTTAAGTGATATTAAAGGAAAATCAGGCTGAGTACAAAGACACAGGCCAGTGCAGTCAGAGACTGCAGTACGCTGATGATGGGGATGGTCTTGTAAGCAATGGAGGTATCCATTTCGGAAGTGGTAGCGGTGACCCAGAAGAAGTCATCGTTGCCGTGGAAGACCATCAGACCGCCGGCAGCGCAGGACAGCATGGCAATGACGCGGCCCATGGGAGAGCCAAAGCCCAGGATGTCCAGCAGGGGAACGATCATGGTAGCGGAAGTAACCATGGCGATGGTGGCGGAACCTACGCAAGTGCGGAACAGGAAGCCGATCAGGAACGGAGCCAGAATGCCGATGGTCAGGCCGGAGAAGGTAGCGGTCAGGATGTCCTGCAGGGGAGAAGCCTTCAGTACACCGGAGAAGGCGCCGCCGGCACCAACGATCAGAACGATCTGACCGGCAGTGCGCAGAGCGTCAGCGAACACGCCGTCGAAGCCCCATGCCTCTTTGTCTTCGGGGAAAATCTGATGATAACCGATCACGGCGATCAGCAGACCAACCAGCAGAGCAACCGGAGGAGTGCCCAGAACGTCTACAACGCTCATCAGACCGGCAGGCCAGCTGCACATATCGCCGATGGTCTTGAGCAGCATCAGAGCGATAGGAGCCAGAATGGGCAGGAAAGCCATCAGGGGAGAAGGCAGCTTCTGGTTGGGGTCAACCTCAACAACATTCTGAGGAATGTAGTGATACTTCTTGCCGGCAACCTTGGCACCGAAGTAGCCAACCAGCATGATGGGAATGGAAACCAGAGCGCCGAACAGGATTACACGGCCCAGATCTGCGCTCAGAATGCCGGCCACGGCTAGAGGGCCAGGCGTGGGAGGAACGAACATATGGGTTGCGTGCAGGCCCATGCACATGGCAATGGCCATGGTGGTCATGGAAATGTTGGTGTCCTTGGACATACGCTTTGCAATGGGGCTGAGCAGAACGAAAGCGGAGTCACAGAACACGGGGATGGATACGAAGTAACCGGTGATAGCCAGGCCCAGAGCGGCGTGCTTCTTGCCGGTGATCTTCAAAATGGTACGGGCCATGGTTTCGGCAGCGCCGGATTTCTCCAGCAGAGCGCCGGTTACGGTGCCCAGAGCAATCACCAGACCGATGTCGGCAACGGTGCCGCCCATGCCGCTGGCAAAAGCGCTCAGCATTTCGTTCATATCCATACCGGAAACAATGGCGAAGGTTGCGCTGGTGGCGATCAGTGCAAAGAAGGGGTGGATCTTGAACTTGACGGTGCACAGAACCAGAACAGCTACAGCCAGAGCCAAACTGATAAATACGATAGTGCTCGACATAATTTCATCTCCTCACAATGAAAGGGGAACGCAGGGTTCCCAACAAAAACAATTCAATCAATCCATGAAGGTTGCCAGGTACTGATCCCAGACTTCGCTGGGAACCAGACGGCCGCCGGTAGCCCATGCGATCTGAACACTGTTGGCCAGAACGTCTTCGGTCAGGCCGTGACGCTGGCAGTATTCCTTGGAGCCGGGCATCTGCAGCAGAGAGCACGGGCCCATGAAGGCAGCGCAGCTGGAAGGCTCGATCCGCTTGCCCTCGCTGGAATCCAGCAGACGCAGATAATCATACAGCTTGGCATCCTCAACGGTGAAGTCGCCGGACAGCAGGTTGCCCATGACGCGGGTGACAAAGCTGCTGGGGCTGGCGCAGGCAAGACCATCTGCTTCGGTCAGACCGGACAGGCCGAAATCATGCACATTGGCCTTTTCGTATTCCTTGGTAGCCATGCCCAGCAGAACCGAGGGGCACATGGTGGGCTCTACAAAGAAGCAGTGTGCATTGTCCTTGAACACGCGCTTCAGACCATAGGATACGCCGCCGGGAGCGCCGCCCACACCGGTGGGAATGTAAACGATCAGGGGATACTGTGCATCCACCGTGATGCCCATGTCATCCAGCTGAGCCTTCAGGCGCTTGGCTGCAACGGCATAGCCCAGGAACAGGTTAACGGACTTTTCATCGTCCACAAAGTAGCTCATGGGATCAGCATCGGACAGGCGGCGGCCCTCGGCCACTGCCTTGGAGTAATCGTCCGCATACTCGATTACTTCGACACCGCGGCTGCGCAGCAGATCCTTCTTCCACTGCTTGGCGTCAGCGGACATGTGAACCTTTACCCGGAAGCCCAGTGCAGCACTCATGATGCCAATGGACATACCCAGGTTGCCGGTGGAACCAACCTGCACGGTGTACTGACCAAAGAACTGCTTCATCTCGTCGTCGGCCAGCTTTGCGTAGTTGTCGTTCACGGTCAGCTTGCCGGCAGCAATGGCCAGATCCTCGGCGTGCTTGAGCACCTCATAGATGCCGCCGCGGGCCTTAACGGAACCGGCAATGGCCAGATGACTGTCCATCTTCAGCATCAGGCGGCCGGGAATGCTGCACTTATATGCATCTTCCAGGGCCTTCTGCATATTGGGGATGTCAGCCAGAGGAGACTCAATCAAGCCGTTGGTTGCTTCGGTTTCGGGGAAGCAGCGCTGGATGAAAGGAGCGAAGCGAGCCAGGCGGGCCTCGGCATCGGCGATGTCATCATCCGATACAACCAGCTGTGCCAGACCGTCGGTCACCGCAAAAGGAAGATAGTCCGGATTGATCCAGACAGTTTCCTTTTTCTCGGATACCTCCTTGATCGTGACGTTGCTCTCGATGTACTTTTTTGCATCGATCATAGTGATACCTCCTATACTGTATGTTTAGTGTATCTCTACACTTGTTCACTACGCTGTTTAATATATATGAACAGATCATGAAAATCAATAGTTTTAGCGCAAATTTGTGTAAATTAATATGATTGTTGATAAAAAATATATAAATAGCCGAAAAAACAGGCCGAAAACAGCTGAAACAGGTCGGTAAATGCAGGGATTGTGCGAAATTTGGGAATGAAATACAAGCCTGAATGTTTTGCCAGAATGAACGCAAAAGTGGACGAAATTGCAAAAGTGTACAGTGTGACCGATAAAACAGGTGCAATGCGGCAGGAATTTGCTATTAAATGTAATATACAGCGAGAATGACTGCGGATGCTGCGGCTTTACAGGCCCGGCGGGGCAGGATATAATAAAGAACAGCAGAAAATGGACGGGCCGGCGGGCCGTCCGGAAAATAGAAAGGGGAACACTGCAATGGATAAGACGTTGCTGAATAAGTATGCTGAATTTATTGTAAAGGTGGGCGTAAATGTACAGCCCGGCCAGACTTTGATCATTCGCTGCCCCATCGACGGTGCCTTCTTTGGCCGTGCCTGTATGGAAGCGGCTCTGAAAGCCGGTGCACGGGATGTTGTGATGCGCTATGAGGACGAAAAGGCAGATCGCCTGCGTATGGAGCTGGCCAGCGAGGAGGCGCTGTGCGATGTAAAGCCCTATGAGGTGCGCGCCAATCTGGACTATGCTGAGAGCGAAGGCGGCGTTTGCCTGCTGGCCATCGACGGCGAAGACCCTGAAATCTTCAAGGGCCTGGATGCCGGCAAGCTGAATCGCGTGAACATGGCCAAGCGCACGGCAATGGCATCCTGGCGCGAATATACCATGAAGGATCGGGTGCAGTGGTGTGTGGTTGCAATGCCCACTCCCGCATGGGCTACCAGCATTTATCCGGATCTGCCGGTGGACGAGGCTGTGGAAACCCTGTGGAAGACCATTTTTGATGTGTGCCGTGTGACCGGCGGTGATCCGGTCAGCGCCTGGAAGAAGCACGTGGAAAAGACCACCGCCTGCCGTGATCGTCTGAATGCACTGGATCTGAAGAGCATCCGTATGCAGAGTGCCAACGGCACCGATCTGACGGTGGGCCTGGCCGACGGTCACACCTGGGAGGGTGCCACCAGCGTGGCGGAAAACGGTGCAACCTTTATTGCCAACGTTCCCACCGAGGAAGTGTTTACCGCACCCCACAAGGATCATGTGGATGGTGTTGTCAAGGGCACCAAGCCGTATGTGTACAACGGTCAGCTGATCGAGGGCTTCTCTGTCACCTTTAAGGATGGCAAGGTTGTGGCCCACAGTGCTGGAAAGAATGATGACCTGCTGGGCGAATTGCTGCAAAGCGATGAGGGCGCCTGCCACATCGGTGAAGTTGCACTGGTGCCTGCAAGCAGCCCCATCAACCGGAGCGGATTGCTGTTCTTCAACACCCTGTTTGACGAGAACGCAGCCTGCCACATTGCTTTTGGCGCAAGCTATCCCGGCACCATCAAGGGCGGCACTGCCATGAATCAGGAAGAGCTGCTGGCCCATGGTGCAAACCAGTCTGCCATCCATGAGGACGTGATGGTGGGCAGCGCGGATATGACCATCACCGGCCTGACCAAGACCGGCGAAACCGTGCTGATCTTCAAGGACGGCGAGTGGGCGTTTTGAGCCGCCCGCAATGAAATGAGAGGAGAATTCCCATGCAGAATCTGACTGAAGCTGTAATTGCGGCAGCCGAGGAGCAGGCCCAGGCTATGCTGGCCACGGCAGACTGCACCTTTGACGATGCCTTTACCTTTGCACCGGCCATCCACGACTTTGTGCGCCAGGCGGTGAACCTGGGCCCGGAGGGCGCATCCTACCGTTCCGACCTGCTGCGCGCAGCGCTGATGGAACAGGGCGGCTTTGCACCGGAGGGCGACTTTGTATTCTACGGCGGCGCCTGCATCCCCACGCCCTGCCTGTTCCTGAGCCAGGAAGAGCGCCGTGCAGATGCCGAGCAGCTGGCACGCGACATTCTGGATGCAGCCTTTACCACCGAAAAGGCCGCCAACGGTGAACCGCAGGATATTCTGGTTGCCACAGCATCGCTGGATGATGAGGAGCTGGGCTTTTACTCCCAGGCCTTTGAGCGGATGTACAAGGAACGCTACGGCGAGGACGCTTTTGTCTGGCCGGGCGAAACCATGGCACTGCTTTCGGACGGTACTTTCCAGTCATTGCAGTTCATTTTTGCCAACGATGATTTCGAAGAGAAGGACGAAGGCACCGGCGAGTGATTTTGTGCGATATACTTGCATAAACCGGCAGTTTATGGTATAGTCTAACAGTACGATGATATTTACACTGAAGAGTGGGCCGCAAGGTCCGCTCTTCTTGCGTGTTTGGGAGGCTTTTTCCCAGCACAGCTCATTTTGGGAGGTCAGTGGATGGCAAAAGCAAAAGGCGGCTCCTCTACGGTACAGCATGTAGAGGCGCTGGTGCGTCCGGTTCTGGAAGAGATGGGCCTGCGTCTGTGGGACGTGCGCTTTGAGAAAGAGGGGCCGGACTGGTTCCTGCGCATCTTGATTGATCGGGACGAACCGCTGGATATGGAAACCTGTGAGGCAGCTACTCGGGCTATCGACCCGGTAATTGACGCAGCAGATCCCATCGACCAGAGCTATTATATGGAAGTGGGCAGCCCGGGCCTTGGCCGCAGACTGACCCGCGACGAGCACTTTGAGGTGCTCAAGGGCCAAAAGGTCAGTGCACACCTGATCCGCCCGGATAAAAACGGCCTGCGCGACTACACCGGCGAACTGCTGGGCAAGGAAGGCAGCACTGTTTCCATCCAGACACCCGAAGGAGCTGTGACGTTTGAACTGGCCGCCGCCAGCTATGTAAAGCTGTGTGACGACGAGGACCTGTTTGGCTGATGCCATCGCCGCCGGGCACGCAGGTGTCCGGCCTGAACGATACGAAACCATTTATTTCAACTGATTTGATAGGATAGGACTGGAGGAATCCCCAAAAAATGAACACCGAATTTTTTGAAGCCCTGGCTCTGCTGGAAAAAGAGCGTGGCCTCTCTGCTGATTACCTGATTGCTAAGATCGAAGCTGCCATTATCATTGCTGTTAAGAAGGACTATGAGGTGGAAGACGACAACGTGCTGGTGGAAATTGATCCCCAGAAGGGCAAGTTCAATGTTTCCCTGGTGCGTGACATTGTGGAAGAAGTGGAGAATCACCACACCCAGATGACTCTGGAGGAGGCCCATGAGCTGCGCAAGACCTACAAGGTGGGTCAGCGTGTGGTAACTCCCCTCAAGACCAAGGAGTTCGGCCGCATTGCCGCTCAGACTGCAAAGCACGTGATCCGTCAGGGCATCCGTGAAGCAGAGCGCAGCCAGATGTACACCGAGATGCAGTCCAAGGCTCACGAGATCATCAATGCCACCGTTGTGCGCGTGGATGAGGAGCGCGGTCTGGTCACTCTGGACATCGGCAAGACCGGCGAAGCTATCCTGCCCCACAATGAGCAGGTTCCCGGCGAGGAGTACTATGAGGGTCAGCACCTGCAGGTTTACGTGGTGGACGTGGTTGCTACCGAGCGCGGCCCCAAGGTCATGATCAGCCGTACCCATCCCGGTCTGGTAAAGCGTATGTTCGAGATGGAAGTGCCCGAAATCTTTGAGGGCGTTGTGGAAATCAAGGCCATCGCCCGCGAGGCCGGTGCCCGCACCAAGATGGCTGTTTGCAGCAAGGACCCCAACGTGGATCCGCAGGGTGCCTGCATTGGTGCTCACGGTGCCCGCGTCAGCAAGATCGTGGACGCCCTGGGCGGCGAGAAGATCGACGTTGTGCGCTGGAGCGAGGATATCTCCGAGTTCATCAGCGCAGCTCTCAGCCCCGCCAAGGTCATCAAGGTGGAGCTGCTGGAGGGTGACACCCGCAGCTGCAAGGTTACCGTGCCCGATCATCAGCTGAGCCTGGCCATCGGCAACAAGGGCCAGAATGCCCGTCTGTGCGCTCGTCTGACCGGCTACAACATCGACATCCGCCCCGAGAGCGGCTACTACGGCGAAGAGAACTGATCGAGTTACTCAAGGAAAGGAGCGGCACGGATGCAAACGAAAAAAGTGCCCATCCGCCGCTGTGTAGGCTGCGGCGAGGGCAAACCCAAAAAAGAACTGGTACGTGTGGTAAAGAGCCCTGAGGGTGACATCAGCCTGGATACCACCGGCCGCAAGCCCGGCCGGGGCGCCTATCTCTGTCCGGACCCGGCGTGCCTTGCCAAGGCACGTAAGGCAAAACGCCTGGAACGGGCCTTTGAGCAGCCCATCCCCCCGGACGTGTATGAGAATCTGGAGGAACAGATTGCACAAGGATAAAGTATTCAGTGCCCTGTCGCTTTGCCGCAGGGCCGGCAAGCTGGTCATGGGCTTTGACCCGGTGGCCGATAACGTGGCTCGGGGCCGGGCCTGGGTGGTTCTGGTGACCAGCGACCTCAGCCCCAAAACCCGCAAGCGGGTGGATTATTTCTGCGAAGATCTGGTGGATGTGTATCAGCTTCCGCTTACGCAGCAGGAACTTCTGCCTGTCTCCCGTAAACCGGTGGGCGTGTATGCTGTGCTGGACGAAAATCTGGCGGCTCTGTGCATCGGCAGTCTGGAAACAAAGGAGGATTTACGGAATGACAATTAAATATAAACTCAGCGATTTGGCAAAAGATCTGAACGTTCCCGCAAAGCAGATCATCGAAGTGCTGGCTCCCCTGGGCGGTGAGGCCAAGAAGCCCACTTCTCTGCTGGAAGAGAGCGAGATGAACTACGTGTTTGAAAAGATGACCGCTTCCAATCAGGAAAAGAACATGGATTCTTACCTGAACAGCGCACCGAAGCCCCAGCCCAAGGAGAGCGAAATCCTGAAGAAGGCCGACGGCACTGTGGTGGAAATGCCTCAGCACACCAAGCACAAGACCGAAAAGCAGCAGGAAAACAAGGCTGCACCCGCCCCCAAGCGCGAGGAGGTTACCATGACTGTGGACACCCACACTGTGGATGTGAACCTGGATAAGTACAACGAAAAATATACCGAACTGGCCGGCACCAAGAACGTGGAGAATCGCCGCAAGCCCAATCCTCCCGCAGGCCGCAAGCAGAAGATCGGCAACAACAACCGCGGCCGCGGCGGCCGTCAGGGCGGCTACCAGAAAAAGCGCGAAACCGAGGCCGAGCGCCTGCAGCGCATCCAGCTGGAAAAGGCCCGCAAGGCTCAGCTGAAGGTTCAGATCCCCGACGAAATCACCGTGGGCGATCTGGCTGCCCGTCTGAAGCAGACCGCTGCCAACGTTATCAAGAAGCTGATGAGCTACGGCGTCATGGCTTCCATGAGCGAAGTGATCGACTACGATACCGCTGCTCTGGTGGCTGATGAGTTTGGCGCAAAGGTTGAGCACGAAGTGCACGTCACCATCGAAGAGCGTCTGTTCGAGGTGGATGAGGATGCACCCGAAACCATGAAAGAGCGTTCCCCCGTTGTTGTGGTTATGGGTCACGTTGACCATGGTAAGACCAGTATCCTGGATAAGATCCGCAGCGCTCACGTGACCACCGGCGAGGCCGGCGGCATCACCCAGCACATCGGTGCTTATCAGGTATCCATCAACGGCAAGGCCATCACCTTCCTGGACACCCCCGGCCACGAAGCTTTCACCAGCATGCGTGCCCGCGGTGCCAACCTGACCGATATCGCCGTTCTGGTGGTTGCTGCCGATGACGGCATCATGCCCCAGACTGTTGAGTCCATCAACCATGCAAAGGCTGCCGGTGTTTCCATCATCGTGGCCATCAACAAGATGGATAAGCCCACCGCCAACCCCGACCGCGTGATGGAGCAGCTCACTCAGTACGAGCTGGTTCCCGAGCAGTGGGGCGGCGATGTGATCTGCGTTCCCGTATCCGCTCACACCGGTATGGGCATCGACGATCTGCTGGAGAACATCGCTCTGGTTGCCGAAGTCAAGGAGCTGCGTGCGAACCCCGATCGCCGTGCCAAGGGCGCTGTAATCGAGGCCCGTCTGGACAAGGGCCAGGGCCCCGTGGCTACCATCCTGGTTCAGAAGGGCACCCTGCACAAGGGCGACTGCGTGATTGCAGGTACCTCTGTGGGCCGTGTGCGTACCATGCGCAACGACAAGGGCGTCTTCCTGGAAGAAGCCGGCCCCTCTACTCCTGTTGAGATCACCGGCCTGACCGAGGTTCCCGCCGCCGGCGATATGTTCGACGCGGTCGAGGACGAAAAGCTGGCTCGTGAGCTGGCCGATCAGCGCGCCAACGAGGCCAAGGAAAAGCAGTTCAACAGCTACAAGAAGGTCACCCTGGATAACCTGTTCAGCCAGATTGCCGAGGGTGAGCGCAAGCAGCTGGATATCATTGTTAAGGCAGACGTGCAGGGCAGCGCCGAGGCTGTGAAGCAGAGTCTGGAAAAGATCAGCAACGACGAAGTGCGCGTGAAGGTTATCCACGCCGGCGTTGGTGCAATCAACAAGTCTGACGTTATGCTGGCCAATGCCGGCAACGCCATCATCATCGGCTTCAACGTGCGTCCCGATCCCATTGCAAAGGAAGAGGCTGCTCAGTGCGAAGTTGAAATGCGTATGTACCGAGTGATTTACGACGCCATCAACGATGTGACCGACGCTATGAAGGGTATGCTGACTCCCAAGATCCGTGAAGTGGAGCAGGGCCGTCTGGAAGTTCGTCAGGTTTACAAGATCAGCAGTGTGGGTCTGGTTGCCGGCAGCTATGTGCTGGATGGCAAGATCACCCGCAACAGCAAGATCCGCGTTGTGCGCGACGGTATCGTGGTTGCCGAGGACGAGATCGCATCCCTGCGCCGTTTCAAGGACGACGTGAAGGAAGTTGCTCAGGGCTACGAGTGCGGCGTTACTCTGGAGAAGTTCAGCGATATCAAGGAAGGCGATATCTTCGAGGCTTATATCCTGGAAGAGTACCGGGACTAAGGAGGATCTATGCCTAGCAAAAATCAGGGCCGTTTGGCCCAGGATATGAAGCGTGAGGTCATTGCCATCGTGGGTCAGATGAAAGACCCCCGTTTGGCAAACGGCCTGCTCACTGTCACCCGGCTGGAGGTCACCCCCGATCTGGATGTGGCCAAGGTGTCCATCAGTGTAATGGGTGCTGGCAGCGATGCCACTGCCAAGGCCTGCGAGGCCCTGAACCGTGGTGCCGGCCATGTGCGCACCGAAATCAGCCGCCGGATGCACATCCGCAAAGCACCTCGCTTTGTCTTTGCGCCCGACGACAGCGCTGCCTATGCAGCCCACATCAATGAGCTGCTGGCAGATCTGAACGCGAAAGAGCGCCAGGACTAAAGGAGGGCAATTTTCCGAATGACGGAACTGTTGAAAATCGAGGAGGCGGTCAGCCGACTGCTTCGGGCAGAAAACATTTTGCTGCTCTGCCATAAAAACCCGGACGGCGATACCGTGGGCAGCGCTGCTGCGCTGTGCCACGCCCTGCTGGCTCTGGGCAAGCAGGCGGCAGTGCTCTGCGCCGACGGAATTCCCGGCAGCTATGATTACATGGAAGTGCCGGTATTCCGCGGGCAGTTTGAGCCCGGCTTTATCGTGGCGATTGATGTGGCCAGCATTCAGCTGTTTGGTGATTCCATCAGCCAGTACACCCAGCAGGTGGACCTGTGCATTGACCACCATGGCTCCAACTCCGGCTATGCTTACGGCACCCTGCTGGATGACACAGCCGCTGCCACGGCGGAGATGATGTTTGAACTGATTCCCATGCTGGGAACCGAAATCACTCCGCGGATGGCGGATTGTCTGTATACAGGCTTATCCACCGATACCGGCTGCTTCCGCTTTTCCAATACCACCGTGCGCAGCCACCAGGTTGCGGCCAAGCTGATTGAACTGGGCGCACGGCTGGAAGATTTGAATGCGGCATTGTTCGAGAATAAAAGCAAGGGGCGGATGGCTGCCGAGCGTGTGGCGCTGGACAGCCTGGAGTATTACCACAACGGGCGCTGTGCCCTGGTATCGCTCACCCGCGAGCAGATTGCCGAGAGCGGTGTGGCCCCCAGTGATCTGGAAGGTATGACCAGTCTGCCCCGCATGATTGAAGGCGTGGACGTGGGTGTTACCATCCGTCAGCAGCCCAGCGGCAGTTATAAAATCAGCGTGCGCACCACCAAGGGCGTGGATGCCTGTGCCATTGCACGCCGTCTGGGCGGCGGCGGTCACAACCGCGCTGCCGGCTGCGAGCTGGAAGGCACGCTGGAAAACACCAAGGCCGCCATTGTGGCCGAAGTGGAAAAGGAACTGGCAAAAGCAGAAGAGGAAGCAGCAGAGTGATGAACGGAATCCTGATTGTAGATAAGCCTTCAGACTGGACAAGCTTTGATGTAATTGCCAAGCTGCGCGGTATTCTGGCTACCCGCAAGATTGGTCATTCCGGTACGCTGGACCCCATGGCCACCGGCGTTCTGCCGGTATTTGTGGGCATGGCCCGCAAAGCTGTGGATATGCAGCAGGATCACACAAAAGCTTATCGGGCGGTGGTACGATTCGGCGTGTCCACCGACACCGGTGATGTAACCGGTGAAGTGCTGAAGCGCAGCGATACGGCTGTAACCGCACAGCAGATTCAGGACATCATCCCCGATTTTCTGGGCGACCAGATGCAGATGCCGCCCATGTATTCGGCGGTCAAGGTAAATGGTATGGCCCTGTATAAAGCGGCACGGCAGGGAATCGAAGTGGAGCGCAAAGCACGCCCCATCGTGATCAACAGAATTCAGCTGGTGGAGCAGTGCGGCCCGCAGGATTTTGTTCTGGACGTGGACTGCGGCAAGGGTACATATATCCGGGTGTTGGCTGAGGACATCGGCAAGGCACTGGGCGTACCCGCCACACTTGCGGGCCTGCGCCGCACCCGGGCGGGCGTGTACGGCCTGGAAAACAGCCATACGCTGGAAGAAATTCAGGCAGCACGGGATGCAGGCACTCTGGATGACCTGCTGACCCCGGTGGATACGGTGTTCGGGCATTTGCCTGCACTGGATGTGAACGAGGCCACCCGCAGCCGTCTGTATAACGGGGCGCCCACCTACCGCTTCAAGGCCGATGAAGGCCAATATCGTCTGTACGGACCGGACGGGGAATTCCTGGGCTTGGGCCGTGTGGAAGAAAACACCTTAAAGGTGGAAAAAATGTTTGTGGAAAGGGCGTGAGCCGTCTGCAACTGTATCAGCATTTGGAGCCGCTGCGCACTGCGGATTGCACGGGCAGCGCGATTGCTCTGGGATTCTTTGACGGAGTTCATCTGGGGCATCAGGCTGTGATCCATACAGCCGTGGAGTATGCCCGGCAGAATGGCCTGGAATCCGGGGTGTTCACCTTCAGCCTGCCCATGCAGAACAGCCTGAAGGGCGGGCGCATTGATACCCAGAACGAAAAGCTGGCCTGTGTGCGCTCGCTGGGCGTGCAGCACTACATGGAGCCTGCATTTGAAGAGTTCCGGGACCTGACTCCGGAGCAATTTGTGCTGGATGTACTCATTGGTATGTACAAGGCAAAAGCTCTGTTCTGCGGCGACAATTTTACTTTTGGCAAAAAGGCAGCGGGCAATGTAGAGCTGCTGAAAAAGCTCTGCCAGCCCCGCGGAGTTCAGGTATGTGTGGTGCCCATGGCATTGCATGACGGTCAGAACGTAAGCTCTACCCGCGTGCGTGCAGCGCTGGAGGCGGGGGATATTCCGCTGGCAAATGCGCTGCTGGGCCGGCCGTACCGCATTGATTTTCCGGTGCGCCGTGGTCAGGGCCTGGGCAGTAAGCTGGGCTTTCCCACCATCAATCAGGTGTACCCGGCCGGATATGTGATGCCCAAGTTCGGCATTTATATCACGCGGGTGCTGGTGGATGGCAAGTGGTATGCCGGTGCCACCGGCATGGGCACCCGGCCCACTGTGAATGAAAGCGGCGAGGGACCCACCTGTGAAACATTCATCCCGGACTTTTCGGGTCAGCTTTACGGGGAAAGTCCGATTCTGGAGTTCTACCGCTACATTGCGCCCAGCCGCAAGTTCGACACACTGGACGAACTCAAGGCCTGCGTGTTTGACGCTGCCCAGCAGGCCAAGGCATTTTTTGCCGGGGAGCACTGAGCCCCGAATCCCCGCACCAAAAAGAACCGAAGCGGCGCGCGTTTTCCCTGAAAGAAGGGGAGATGTGCGCCGCTTTTTTTAAACTGTAAGGAGGCCGTGATGAAAAAACAACGCGCCGAGAAAAACCTCAGACAGCCGCAGCTGTTCGCGCAGCCCGCAGCTGTGCATCTCACCGATCCGGTCAGCCGCTGGCTGTGGGCCGCACTGGCCGTGGTACTGGTATTCTGCCTGGTAAACTACAGTTATACCGACCTGCACCTGATTGCCCGCCACAGCATGAACTTCTGGGACGTGCTGTTTTCCGGCAAGCCCTTTACCTTTTACCAAAGCGGTACGGTGCTGCCTGTGGGCAGTACAAACCCTCAGATCGGCGAGGTACCCTATGACATCTGGGTGTATCTGCCGCTGGCTGTCTGGAATCTGCCGGTGTATCTGTGGGAGCTGTTCAGCGGCCATACCTTTGAAACCAATCTGCTGGCCATGATTTGGATTCGCCTGTTCGCGGTGCTGCCCTTTGTGGGAGCAAACTGGGCCCTGCTGGGTATTGCACAGCAGCTGGGCCGTCCCCGCCGTCAGGGCCTGTGGGCGTGCTTTGTGTTCAGTACCTCCCTGTATCTGCTCAACGGTACCTTTTTGCTGGGCCAGATCGACATTCTGGGCGTGTTCTTTACCCTGATGGGCCTTTGGGCCTATCTGCGGCGGGACAGCGCCAAATTTATCGGCTGGTTTGCGCTGGCAGTCAGCTGTAAAATGCTGGCGCTGTTTGTGTTCCTGCCGCTGCTGCTGCTGTGGGAAAAGCGGCTCTGGCGTATTGCAGGTCACACGCTGGCCGCCATGAGCCTGACCCTTGCCTCCAAAATTCTGTTCTTTGCAGATAAAATGGCAACCCCCAAGCAGTTCGATGAGCGGCGCTTTATGCGTTTTCTGTTTGATTATCAGATCGAACTGGCCGGAACCTCGGTGGCCCTGTTCGTGCTGCTGTTCGGCGGCCTGCTGATTTACTGCTGGTGCAGCAGAGTGCAGGAGGATCGGCATGAAGCCTATGCGCTGTGGGCCTTTCTGGCAGGGTATGCCTGTTTCTTTGTGGGGGCCAATACCTTCCCGTATTGGGGTGTGCTGCTGGCACCCTGCGCTCCGCTGCTCATGCTGGCGCGTCCGGCTTTGGCAAAGCAGACACTGTGGCTGGATCTGGCAGCATCCGGGGCCTATTTTGCCAAGGAACTGTTTAAATACGGTGCGGTCTATACCAGCGCCTGCAATACCCGCTGGATGCTGGCCGGGCATCTGTGCGGGATGCAGCAGCAGGGAATGGACCCCTATGTGATTTTCTCCGGCCTTTCCGAAGGAGCACAGAAAAACGCAGAAGGTCTTGTGATGGCGGTGCTGATTGCAGCAATGGCCGGCCTTTTGTGGATTCATGCGCCCAGCCGCCCTCTGGGCAAAAAGCAGGAGGAGCTGGCAGTGGATGCGGGCAGTATGTGGGCGCGCTTTGCGGTGTGCGCCGCAGCTGCATTGATGCCGCTGGCACTGTATCTGCTGTAACGGCGGGATGTGAGGAGGATTGCGATGAGCAACAAAGAGGCGCGCAGACTGGGCACAAAAGGAAAGCGCAGCGTCAATTACTGGCTGCTTTATACGGCTGCTTTTGCGGTGATGATGGGTCTGGCCTTTTCTCCGTTTTGGGCAAACGGCCGCACCCTGATTTCGTCGGGTGACAGTGTAAACCAGTTCTATCCGGCCACCATTTATATTGGCCGGTGGTACAGGCAGGCCCTGCAAAGTATTTTGCATGGAAATTTTCAGATTCCTATGTTTGACCCGGGCATTGTGCTGGGCGAAAACACGGTGGGCCTGATGACGTATCTGAACCTGGGAAATCCACTGTTCTGGATCACTGCCCTGATTCCGGAGCGCTGGATGTATCTTTTCTTTCAGTGGAGCATTCCCATGCAGTATTATCTGGCGGGAATCAGCTTTTCGCTGCTCTGTTTCTATCTGAAACTGGATCGCTGGCCCACCCTTACGGCAACGCTGGTGTACCTTAGCTGCGGATATGTGTTCAAAACCGGTGCTATGTACATTACCTTCCTGTCACCGCTGGTCTATCTGCCGCTGCTTGTTTTAGGCTTCGAGGCGGTGCTGCAAAAGCGTAGTATATTGCCGCTGGTGTTTGCTGCGTGGTTCGCGGGCCTGAACGATGTGTATTTCTTTTATATGTGCTGTATTTTGCTGGTGCTTTATGGCGTAATCCGCGGAATACAGCTCTATGGCCGTCAGATACAGCAGTGGTTTGCAGCCTGCCTGCGTGGTGTGGGCGCTGTTTTGCTGGGTATGATGCTGGCTGCACCCTTTTTGCTGCCTCAGATCCGCGCATTTTTTGCAAGCAGCCGATCCGGGTCAGCAAATCTGTCGGCCGCACTGCTTGTGCCCAGTATGGAACGCCTGAAAAAACTTCTGTTTGACAGCTGGATGCTCAGCGAAGGCCCCCAGCGCAATAATATCGCCCTGTGCTGCATTGCGGTTCTGGCTGTATTGCTGGCTGTACGATATTGCAAACGCTGGCCGGCGCTGTGTGCCGGCACACTGGTTATGGCGGTACTGTATCTGATTCCGTTCACTGATTATCTGATGAATGCCCTTGCAGATGCGTATGACCGCTGGGTATTCCTGATTGCATTTGTCTGGGCGCTGGCTGTGGGCTGCCTGTTCCCGGTGATGCTGCAGCTGCGCCGCGGCGATAAAATTTTACTGCTTGCAGCTGCCGCAGCGGGGGCGGCGTATGCCCTGCTGGGTCCGCAGCGGACAAGTTCCGCAGTGTGGGCAAGTGCAGGGATGCTGGCCCTGACGGTGGGGGTAATTCTGCTGATTCAGAAGAAAAGCCCGGTATTCCGGCAATGGGGGCCGGTGCTGCTGTGTGCGGCAGTGCTGCTGAACGGTGCAGCCATTGGATATTGGCATTACGCGGACGGGCTGGATGGCTTTGCCGGAAATGGATTTGAAGCGCAGCAGGCCAAAGACAGTGTCCGATCTGCGTATGAAGATTTTCCCCTTCTGCACGAAGGCGCACAGAAAAACAGCAGAATCAATAACCCAACCGGAACCATCAATGCTTCCATGCTGGAAGGGTACAGCGGAATCCGGGGATATTGGAGCCTGTTGACCGGTGACATGGTGCAGGGTCTGCAGAAAATGGGTGTGATGGCCCCGGGCTGGCATCTGGAACTGCAGGACAAAAGTGCGCTGGTGCAGGCACTGCTGGGGGTGCGCTGGAGCATTGATCCGGCACCCGGTCAGTTGTGCGGCTGGAATTTGACAGCAGAGAACAACGGACACAGCCTCTATGAGGACCCGCACGCACTTCCGGTGGCAGGTTTTATCTATCCGCAGGCAATCACCATGGAGGAGCTGGAGCAGCTGGGGCCGGTGGAGCGTCAGCAGATGGCACTGAAAGCCATTGCGCTGGAGGAGATCCCGCAGAATATGCCTCACGCGCAGACAGAGCTTGCCCAGCCGCTGGAAATGCAGACGAGCACGGAAAATCTGCTCTGTGAGAACGGCACGGTAAATCTGGCCTGGTGGAACGGCACCATGCAGCTGAATCTGACGGCCCCGGCGGGGACACGGCTGCTTCTTTGTCTGGATGGTCTGCAGCAGGTGCAGCCTGGAATCGGGATTTCTGCCGCCTGCGGGGACAATCGGGCTGTCATCAGCGCAGGGGAAACAATGGCCGATTATGTGATGGATCTGGGATACAGCGATGCCGAGCGCACACAAATTCAGCTGGACTTTTCCGCATCACAGAATTTTGAACAGGAAACCGATCTGCTGCTTAAAGAAATTCGGGTTTACGCCTTGCCCGAGGCAGCATGGAAGGCGGACCGGGATTTACTGGGCAGCAATGTATTGCAGAACGTATCGCTGGAGCAAAATCGAATTGCCGGCACAGCTGTGCTGGATCAACCGGGTGTGCTCTGCATTACATACCCCTACAGCAGCGGCTGGAAAGCCTGTGTGGATGGTAAGCCTGCCAGGGTTGAAAAAGGCAGTGGGATGTTTCTGGCACTTGCGCTGGAATCCGGAACGCATACGGTGGAACTGACCTACTGTACCCCCGGCCTTAAGCTGGGCTGGGCCCTGCTGGGATGCGGCGCTGTGGTGCTGCTGATCTGCTGCGGATACAGCCGTAAGAAACGCCGGGCGGGCAGCAGACCGGCAAAACAATCCCATGAAAACGCTTGTATTCATCGGGACGCTATGGTATAATAGCTCATGTTACCATAGCCCGGTCTGGGGAGGATGCCCTGCAACAGGGAACTACCGTTTCCCCAAACTGCGTTACTGGCAAATATAAATATGAAAGAGGTAATTTAAAATGAGTAAATTAAAATTAACAAAGAATATTTTAGGATCAATTTTATTAATAATAGTAGGGGTTATGATAGGAATGTTGATAAGTAGCGATATACAAAACGTTAGGACTAATGCAGAACCTACAACAACAATACAACAAGAACAAAGTAATAACCAACCTGTAAGACTTACAAAGGTGCTTACAAAATCAACCGAAGACATTAAGTTAGATCCTCACGAAATCTATAGGGAACTTTCAGATAGATCATATAGCTTAGAAAATAGTTCTACAAAAGAATATACATTCCAACCAAGTATTATGGGAGATTGGGACTTGACAGCAAGTAGTAAAGAGGAATTAGACAATATGATATTAATTTACATAGAGAATACAAATAACTTAAATAAGAAAATTAAGAAACATTTAAAAGTGATTGAAATATTAACAGAATCAACTGAAAATGTAAAGCTAAATAAAGGTGATACTTTTAAACTTTATAACGATGGTAGCTGGAGTATTGAAAATAAATTAAATAATACTTATGAATTCCAAC
>RCNI01000545.1_pt1 | contig 22922 bp, 26 predicted proteins | sample 2041151 | NCBI WGS metagenome assembly RCNI01 (sample SAMN09708214, study PRJNA481090) | feces metagenome | isolation source: feces | place: Antarctica: Albino Rookery | reverse complement strand
TCTTTGGGGCATACTTCAAAAAATATGCGAGATACTGTGCTTGAACAATATCTCGCAAAAATGGGCTTTTTAAGGGACGACTAATTATAAGATATGCCTAAAAAAAAAAATAGAGGAAATTCTCTATCAACAATTCGAACAAGAATTATCTTATTCACTGTCTTTGCTGCCGCTGTCTATGGAGCTTATGTCTATCTCAAACAGGAAAATAGACTTCCTCATTACATAGAACAACCGATAGAAAATGCACTGAATGAAACCGCACAGCAAAGTGGAAAAATCAAAGAGAAGCTATTAAATACGGTAGAGACACTGACAAGCCAGGAGAAGAAAACTCAAGATAAAACACCTGAAACGCCAGAAAAAAAGAGTCTGAACCTAAAGTTAGAAATACCCATTTCCGGTATAAACAGAGATGAAATCATCTTAAAACGCTTTGCATACACACTTTCCTATAATAAGAAGATGAAAAATCCCAATTGGGTAGCTTGGGAACTTACCCGAAAAGAAACGTATGGAAAAGAGGAAAGAAATGATAAATTTGTTCCAGACCCAGATCTTCCCGAACCACGTGCTAAATCTGGAGATTATACGCATACGGGATACGACAGAGGCCACATGGCACCTGCAGCAGACATGAAGTGGAACAGCAAGGCCATGGATGAATCTTTTTATATGAGCAACATCTGCCCACAGAACAAGAAGCTTAATCGAGGAGACTGGAATGATCTGGAAGATGCATGCAGAAATTGGGCAAAAAAATACGGCACTATATATATAGCTTGCGGACCAATTTATGACCAAAAGAATCCTAAACGAATTGGAACAAATAAAATAGCTGTTCCCGACCGTTTCTTTAAAGTTGTACTGATTTATAATCGAAAAGACCCAATGGCATTGGGATTTATTTTCCCTAACAAAGCACATTCACAAGACTTAAACTTATATCAAGTAAGCGTGGACAGTATAGAAGATGTTACAGGATATGATTTCTTTGCCAAACTACCCGACAGCATAGAAAACCGCATCGAAGCAGAACTGAGAAGTCTACCCTCAAGTAAATAATCTCATCAAAGGGGATAGGTATATTGACCTTTCCCCTTTGTTTGTTTACCATATTCAATGGCATGCTTAGGACAATGATGATAGCAAGCCAAACACATCATGCAATTCTCTCCCCAAATAGGACGTCCATTTTTCCAATGGATATTTTTTGACTGGCATACCTGAATGCATTTACCACAACTTACACAGGCATCCGTCACATGAAATGGTTTCGAACTCATAAGAAAGCGATTAAAGAACGGACGAATGACATAAGTTTTCAAGAAAGGAAAAGCTCCTTCATGGCAATCCACCGTTCGTTTTCTCTCCTGTATTCGTTCAACTAAATCCATGACTCGTATTGCAGCATGAGCCAGCTTACATTGAACAACAGCAGGTGCATCTACATCAAATCCAGGCAAACATATATAAGTATTGGGCATAGTAACGGAAAAACCTGCATCACATCTCCAACCACGCAATTTCACCGCACGAGAAAAAACTTCTGCGGTCTTCCCTGCATCATCCCCACACGTACACACAAAATAGAGATAAGACGGTTTCTGCGATAATTTAACAGAATGAATCAAATGAAGAATAGGTGCAGGAGGTCCCCACGAATAAACGGGAAAGACAAAACCCAACATTTCATCTTCAGACAACTCAATCGAATTTTCAGACGCAAGGACATCAAAGACAGACAATATTTTATCATTCAATCCCTTAGCTAACATTTGAGCCACAGCTTCTGAATTACCTGTACCCGAAAAGACTAGAATCATAAAGAATAAAGTTATATAAACAGAAAACGGAACAGAAAAAATGGTAAACCATTTTTCCATTCCGCTTTACGTTTAACTTAAAAATCCAAAAATATGAAAAAGAAAGCCGCACCCGAGGCGTGACGAAACTCCGAATGACATGTTTTGAGTGCTCGATCCCTTTGTAATCCACCGGCATAAATGCTACCCGAAGGTGTGGCCCGCCATTGGAATGCGAAGCTTGTCTCGGTATTTCTGATAAATTTGATGAGTTTCCCGATTCTACAAGTGCGGCTCATTTTTGTATTACAAATATAAGGATTATATTTGAAAGAACAAAGTTTTTCCTCCTTTTATTTCCATGTTAAAAAAAAGCTGCTTCTCTTTCGAGAAACAGCTTTTATAAGATAATTCCGTATTCTAGAAGAATTAAGCTGCTTTTACTTTAGCAACAACAGCCTTGAATGCTTCTGGATGGTTTACAGCTAAGTCAGCCAAAACCTTACGGTTGATTTCGATACCTGCTTTGTGCAAACCGCCCATCAACTTAGAATAAGACATACCTTCCAAACGAGCAGCAGCGTTAATACGCTGAATCCACAATGCACGGAAGTTACGTTTTTTGTTCTTACGGTCACGGTAAGCATAAGTCAAACCTTTTTCCCAAGTATTTTTGGCAACGGTCCAAACATTTTTTCTAGCACCAAAGTAACCTCTGGTTAAACCTAAAATTTTCTTTCTTCTTGCTCTTGAAGCAACGTGATTTACTGATCTTGGCATAGTTTTAATACTTTTTTGAATGATAGCGCCGATATTTTACAAACGGACTTAAAGCTAATGCATTCGGTTAATAATTTAGATGATAAGTTTTACGCTTTAAAGATTACTTCATGCAAAGAAGTTCCTTAACCTGGCTAAGGTTTGCACTGTGAACTAAGCCACTGTGGCAAAGGTTTCTTTTCTGCTTTTTAGTTTTCTTAGTCAAAATGTGACTGTGATAAGCGTGCTGTCTTTTGATTTTACCTGTTCCGGTAAGAGTAAATCTTTTTTTAGAACCGGAGTTAGTCTTGATCTTTGGCATCTTGTTAAAATTTTTAATTATTATTATTTAAGGTGGTAACGTACTATACCGGCACGTTACGCACACTTTGTTTTTTAAATCTTTTCTTCTTCCTGCTTCTTAGGTTGCCTAGGAGCCTTTGGAGTAGCAGGAGTTGCTTTTTTCGGAGTGCCTGCTTTTTTCGGAGAAAGGAATATAGTCATTCGTTTACCTTCCAATAACGGCATCTGCTCTACTTTAGCATATTCTTCCAAATCATTAGCAAAGCGAAGCAATAAAACTTCACCTTGTTCTTTGAAAAGAATCGAACGACCTCTAAAGAACACATAAGCTTTTACTTTATCTCCATCTTGAAGGAAGCCCATAGCATGCTTCAATTTGAAGTTGTAATCATGTTCATCAGTCTGAGGTCCGAAACGAATTTCCTTAACGTTAACTTTTACCTGCTTTGCCTTCTGTTCTTTGGCACGTTTTTTCAGCTGATAAAGGAATTTTGAATAAACTATAATCCTACAAACCGGAGGAACAGCATTGGGTGAGATTTCGACCAAGTCAGCTTCATGTTCTTCAGCCATTCGCAAGGCTTGTGCTAATGGATAAACTGCTGATTCAATATCATCTCCTACAATACGTACTTCTTTGGCGCGAATCTGTTCATTGATTCTATGTTGGCCTTTTAAATTGTCATTCTTCATTAATAACTATTTCTTCCTGTTTGTTTATTTGTTTTTATTACTATAATTGGTAAATTCTTTATCGCTTGTTAAGAACGGGATATTGCATTCCTTTCAGCAAGCGGGTGCAAAGTTACCACTTATTTATCATATTATCGACTTCTTCTGCAATTTTTTTCGCAAAATCTTCAACTTTTAATGTACCTTGGTCGCCTTCACCTTGTTTACGCACAGCAACTTCGCCATTTTCAGCTTCTTTTTCGCCGACAATCAACATATAAGGGATATGTTTCATTTCGTTGTCACGAATCTTACGGCCAATCTTTTCGTTACGTTCGTCAACGATTGCACGAATGTCGTATTTCTTCAATGCCAAACGCACTTCGTTTGCATAATCATTGAATTTTTCAGAGATAGGCAGAATTGCAACCTGATCTGGAGTCAACCACAATGGGAACTTACCTGCAGTATGTTCAATCAACACAGCAACGAAGCGTTCCATTGAGCCAAATGGTGCACGGTGAATCATTACCGGACGGTGTTTCTGGTTATCAGCTCCCATGTATTCCAATTGGAAGCGTTCAGGCAAGTTATAGTCAACCTGAATAGTACCCAACTGCCAACGACGACCGATAGCATCTTTTACCATGAAGTCCAATTTAGGACCATAGAATGCAGCTTCACCGTATTCTACAACAGCTGGCAAGCCTTTTTCTTCACAAGCTTCGATAATTGCTCGTTCAGCCTTTTCCCAGTTTTCATCGCTACCGATATATTTTTCACGATTTACTTTGTCACGCAAAGAAATCTGAGCTTCAAAATTATTGAAGTTCATAGAACGGAATACGATAGAGATGATATCCATTACGCGAAGGAATTCATCTTTCACCTGATCCGGACGACAGAAGATATGAGCATCATCCTGAGTAAAGCTACGAACACGTGTCAATCCGTGAAGTTCACCACTCTGTTCATAACGGCATACAGTACCAAATTCAGCCAAACGCAAAGGAAGATCACGGTAAGAACGTGGAGAGTTCTTGAAGATCATACAGTGGTGAGGACAGTTCATTGGTTTCAAGAAGTATTCTTCTCCTTCTTCAGGCGTATGAATTGGCTGGAATGAATCCTTACCATACTTAGCATAGTGACCAGAAGTTACATACAGCAATTTGTTACCAATTGGCGGACACATTACTTCCTGATAATCGTAACGTCCCTGGATACGACGTAAGAAATCCTGCAAGCGGTTACGAAGAGCTGTACCCTTCGGCAACCACATAGGCAAACCTTTACCTACAGTATCAGAGAACATGAACAAATCCATTTCTTTACCGATCTTACGATGGTCACGCTTCTTAGCTTCTTCAAGCATAGCCAAGTATTCGTCCAACATTTTCTTTTTAGGGAATGTGATACCGTAAATACGGGTCATCTGCTTGCGGTCTTCCTGACCTCTCCAGTACGCACCTGCTACAGAAAGCAATTTAATCGCTTTGATAGGAGCTGTACTCATCAAATGCGGGCCACGGCAAAGATCCGTGAATGCACCTTGAGTATAAGTAGTAATGTGACCATCTTCCAATTCAGAAATCAACTCACATTTATAAGTTTCTCCTCTGTCTCCAAACATCTTCAAAGCCTCTTCTTTTGAGATGCTCTTACGAACGAGTTGTTCTTTTTTAGCAGCCAATTCCACCATTTTCTTTTCGATAGCGGGAAGGTCACCTTCTTTAATAACTGCTTCTCCTGGATCTACATCATAGTAGAAACCATTTTCAATTGCTGGGCCGATACCGAACTGGATACCTGGGTACAATTCCTGCAAAGCCTCAGCAAGCAAGTGTGCACTTGTATGCCAGAAAGCATGTTTACCCTCTTTATCATCCCATTTGTAAAGAACGAATTTAGCATCTTCGTTGATAGGACGGCTCAAATCTACAATTTCGCCGTTTACGCCACAGGCCAACACATCCTGTGCCAGACGTGAACTGATACTTTCTGCAATCTGCAGACCAGTTACTCCTTCATTATACTCACGAACGGAGCCATCTGGAAAAGTTATTTTTATCATAATAGTTGTATTTTAATCTTTTAACGACACGCAAAAATAACAAAAGTTTTTGACTACTCTTCTGTTTTACAAAAAAATTGTTATTTATCAATCGTTGTAAAACGTTTTATCACATTATAAGCAGAATAAATGCCCAATTCACCCGCCTTGCTCAAGTCTTGGATGCCCTCACGATTATTTCCTAAAAAGATTTTAGTTAATCCGCGATTAAAATAAGCATCCGCCAACCCCGGATCCAATTGAAGCGCCTTATCGTAATCAACAATAGCCGAATGATAGTCTTTCATCATAACCAAAATGTTTGCACGATTATAATATGCATAAACAAAATTAGGAGAAAGTTCAATCACCTTATCCAAATCTTCACGAATACGGGCATAATCATACGTACGGACTTGATTATTCTGATCATCAACCAATTCAACCTCCATTTTCCGATCTCGCTTCTTGTATTCAAGCTGCTTGAAATCAATCAAAGCACGAGTAAAATAAGCCGGGAAGAACAGAGAGTCTCTCGATATTGTCTCATCCAAGTCTTTAATGGCATTATCAAAATCTTGCACCAAATAAAAGTCAAGTGCACGGGCATAATAATTCATGGCTATTTCCGGATGTTCAACAATGGCCGAAGTCCGCTTATCGATAGAAGCAAAATGAAGTTTTACCTGCTCTTCGTTTAAAGACGACTCACTATTCGTGATCAACAAACGATAAGGCAGCATCTTCGTCTCGTTCAAAGAATTAATGTACTTGTCAAAATTCACCTGACGCTTCACATCACTTCTCCGTTCATAATAAGTCAAAGCAAACATCGGCTGCGGCAAGATATTCACATTCCGGTCCTGCACACGCCCACGATAATCCGCCTTGTATTTTTTCTGAGCATCCTCATTATCAGCCACAATTATCTTACGATAATTGTTCATATTCTTATTGGATTTCTTACGAGTCTTTTCATTTTCATCCGAGTTCTTCTGCTTCTTCGAAGAATTATTTCCTCCATTCATAGCATTCATCTGAGCCTGAAGGACTTTTACTTCATCCGCTTCTGCTCCTCTTACATCTCCCACCTTACGGCGTGCTTGAGAACGATACTGGTAGCCCAACAAGAAGTTAGGATATGCAGCTAACACAGACGAGAAATCTTTAATCGCCCCACGATAATCGCCTATCCGTTCCAGCAATAAGCCTCGATTGAACAAAGCCATCATGTTATCAGGTTCAGCTTGAAGGACAAAATTGAAATCCTCAATGGCATTGTTATCATCCCCCACTTGAGCACGAAACAAGCCACGGTTATAATGTCCGATAAAGTTATTCGGGTCAATATCTAAAGCAATATCATAATCCGACATCGCCCCTCGCAAATTATTCTGATGATAACGTGCCAAGGCTCGATTTATATACACACTGGCATTGCGGAACGACAGATGAATAGCCTCATCCAAGTCTATTTCTGCTTCTTTGTACTTTCCTTTCTGCAAAAAGATCATCGCACGTGCAGTCCAAGGATCTGGGCTATAGCGATCCATTTCAATCGCTTTATCCGCATAATCCAATGCTACCGCTGTATCTTTCTGACGCATAGCGACATCACTACTCATCAAGTAAGCATCTGTATATCGAGGAGAAATACGGATAAGCGTATCCAATTCCTCTCTAGCTTTGCCATATTCTCGTTCTTGAATACGGCAAAGAATCAAGTTATGCCACAAACTGACGTTCTCTTGATCCAACTTCAAGGCTTTTTGGTAATCCTCAATTGCACCTTTATAATTTTCCTGGCGAATACGTGAAATACCTCGAATTTGGTAAGCGTTTACCACAAACGGATTACGTTCTATAGCCTCTGTACAATCAGCTTCTGCACCACGATAATCCTCCAGATTCACCTTTGCCATTCCTCGATAGAAGAACGGTTCTGCTAAATATGGCTTTGCATTAATTACTTGATTGAAGTATTGTATCGAAAGGACATAATCTTCAAAATAAAGAGCATTTTTCCCTATAGTCATCACGCGTTCAGTATTAATCTGTCCACAAACAGCTATAGGGAAAAGGAGTCCTATATACAATATGTGCAAAAGCTTTCGAATCATTTTCTAAGAGTCTTCACCTTATAGGCACAACGTACTTTACCTTCCGCCATCTTTTTCAGTTTGCTGCTAATCATTGATTTTCTCAAGCCTTTAACATGGTCTATAAACAAAGTTCCCTCCAAATGGTCGAACTCATGCTGCATGACACGAGCCAAGAAACCTGTCACCCATTCATCATGCGGTTCCAAATTTTCATCCAAGTAAGTAACATGAACCTCGTTGTAGCGTTTCACCGTTTCCTGAATACCCGGCACGCTCAAACAGCCTTCTTCCATATTCTCTTCTTCACCACGAGTTTCGAGAACATGCGCATTGATATAAGCATGTTTGAAACCTTTGTATTCAGGCATGTCATCCGAAATGACATCCAGATCAATCACCACCACGCGGATAGGAAGACCGACCTGAGGACCTGCCAATCCAACTCCACTAGCACGTTCCATTGTTTCAAACATATTGCTAATCAACTCTTTCAATTCCGGATAATCTGGAGTTATATCTTCGGCCACCTGGCGAAGTACAGGCTGACCGTATACGTAAATAGGTAAAATCATTGTTATTATTTATATTTTAAATTGATAATCAAAATTTCTTAGACTCTAAATAAGACTGCAGAATAATGGTAGCACTGATTTCATCAACCAAAGCCTTATTTTGGCGGGCCTTTTTCTTCAGCCCTCCCGTTAGCATTGCTTGATGTGCCAATACAGAGGTGAAACGCTCATCCACCAATTCCAACGGCATATCGGGCAATAATTTTTTCAACCGATTGATAAAAGGAACGATATTTTTCATGTTATCCGACTCTTCGTAATTCATCTGTCGAGGATGTCCCACAATGATACGTTCCACTTTTTCTTGCTGGATATACTTCAACAAGAAATCGACCAATTCATGCGTAGGCACAGTTGTCAATCCATTGGCAATAATCTGCATCGGATCAGTCACTGCTATACCCGTACGCTTCTTTCCGTAATCTATCGCTAAAATTCTACTCATAGTTAGGGGACAAATTTACAAATTAATTCCGTATCTATTAAAATACTTTACTAAAAAAGATGTGAATCTGTGTGCAACTCAGAATGACACAAAGAAGTACGGCCATGCACAAAGGAGAAAAAAGAACGAGGGCTATAAGATTTTCACATCCTATAGCCCTCGATATATCTTCAAGATAATAATGGAGACAGATCAATAAACCATACCTACATTGTCCACCCAAAGCGTATTACCAGGAGAACCGATGAATGCTCCTCCTACACTAGAAGTAAACTGTACGATCAAATGAGTAGGTTCTTCATCTGGACGAGCCCACCCTATTTCCTGAATCTTCACACTCTCACCTTTCTTATTACGGGTATAATAACCGCCTGTTCCCAACTTCATCAATTCAGGAACATATCCTTCCTTGTTTTCAATGTCACCATACATCAACTCATAAGTAGCTCCATTCTGCCAATCACACGATTCGTCATAACGAACAGATGCCGTTGCAACACGTTTGGCAAACACGTTTCCACGAGAATCTTCTACTCGTCTCTGTAAGAAACAGGTCATGATAGCCGCATCCTTCCCAGGAATAGTAGCTCTCCGGCTAAAGCCTGTCAAACGAATTCGATTCGGCTCATCCGTCACTTTCACTTTATAGTCGTAACGAATCGCTTTAGGACGCTGGGTAAACGGAATACCTGCGTTCAAGGCCGCCTCACCTTCTTTCGTACTGGTAATAGGTTCTTTCATATCCCCCAAAAAGAGAGAGCCAGAAGCAACAACTGTTATATTGACAATACCCAAAACTTTCACACTCTCGATATGAGTCTCCAGTTTTGCACATTTGCCATCACCTCTATCCTCTGGATAAACGCTCGTATTGGTCTTTACAATTCCTACGACCTTTGCCATAACGTTAGAGTTTCCCCACGGAGAACCTCCCTGATTAACATAAGCGATGTTTCCATCTATCTCTTGAGTTGGTCCCAGTTCATACAATAATTTGGTGTGACCTCCGATTATACCCGATTCATGAATACGACGAGCCACCCATTCATCCATATGTCCATATTCAAATGGAACGAATTTTTCCTGAGCCTGCCCAGAAACTCCTAAAAGCAAAAGGAACAGACCTACAAAAATCTTATTTTTCATTTTATTCTTATTTCTTATTTGACACAAAGGTATAAAAAAAAGCGACAGTTGGTGGACTGTCGCTTTCGAATATATCATTTAGAACAAAAATTCTATTGAATATACTATTCTTGATTAAAGATGATACAACAACCAAGATTCCTGGAAATCCTTACGAGAAGGATAGTTAGCCTTAAATGCATCGCGAGCCTGAGCAGCTTCATCACGTGTATCATAAGAATCTACAATCACACGGTACATGTTACGATCTGGATTGTACACGACTTTTGCATTATAGCCATCGCGTTCCAACATTGACTTCAAACCTTCAGCATTTGATTTTACGCCGAAGCTACCGCATACTATGCTGTATGCTTTCAATCCGTTACCAGACACCAATTCCACCTTTTCCTGACGCACAGGAGCTTGTGATACAGGTGCTGGTGCAGGAGTAACCGGAGCAACAACTGGAGCTGCCTGTACTGGAGTTTCTTCTACTGCTTCAGCTTCGGCCAACTCTTGTTGTTTTGCCTTTTCATAAGCCTTTTTATAAGCACTTTCACTTGATTTGCAAGAGGTAAAGGCCAATGCTACGCATAAACCCATTCCTAAAACAAAGAACTTTTTCATATCTTCTATATCATTAATTAAATTATACATTCATTTTGCTATTGCAAAAGTACGAATATTAAACAACCCTTACTATTAAAATCTGTTAATTTTACGAGAAAGGTGACAAAAAGTGTTTTTTTTACCGAAAATGATACGATGTATGAGTTTTTTTATTAGATTTGTACTACAAACATTTTAAATGAATACTTATGAAAGCGTTAAACATTGTAGCTGCTTTTTTAGGAGGTATGGCTCTTGGAGCAGCAGCCGGTTTGTTATTTGCACCGGAAAAAGGAGAAGATACTCGTAAAAAAATTGCTGACGTCCTTCGTGAAAAAGGCATTAAATTAAATCGCGCAGAAATGGAAGACCTAGTCGACCAAATTGCTGCTGAAGTTAAAGATGCTGAATAATACATCAGTCCAAACGGCTGTTTCAAAAAGAAAGGCTAATCAGCCTCAAGTTACTTTCATCTTCTTTTTGGAACAGCCATTTTTATTTTTAATCAATTCTTGACAAAGCGAATGTTTCAAAACGATAAAAACATCAAAGATTTAGAAACCCTATTTTTCGAATTAAAACAGTATATAGAGTTAAGAGGAGACCTCTTCAGGTTAGATTTGACCGAAAAGCTTACCATCATCTTTTCAAGAATGATTCTAATCATGATTCTTACGATTTTCGGATTGATTGTTTCATTCAACTGCTCTCTTATGCTAGTTTATGCTATAGATTCCTGTATTCACAATCTCTTGTTAAGCTATACGGTCGTTGGAGCACTATTTACCCTAATAGCGCTTATCATTTATAGCATGCGAAAACAACTTATAACCCGACCCATCGTCAATTTCTTATCTAGACTTATTTTAGAAAAGAAACAAGACAAGGAATCATAAATGTATTTTCATAACATGACCAATAAGACCATTTATAGTTTGGAGCTTATCGCTCAAAGAAAAGCTGAGAAAGAAGCCCAATTAAAGAAATTGAAAGAACAAATCATCTATACAACCGAAAAGATCGTTGAACCCCCTCAAGGGAAAAATAATGCGGAGCTATGGATACATTATGCAGGAAAAGGAATGGTTACGTATCAAGGTATTCTCACAGCCATTAAATTATACCGTCGCATTAGGGGAACCTTTAGTCGTAGGAAAGAGAAAAAAGGAGGCCTGTTCTCATGGCTCTAAATATAACCTTCTCCCGAATCGTTCATTCAACAGGCTGGAGAAGGTTCTTTTTTAAATATACTTCTGATATTATTTCATTTACAAAAATTCAATAAAACTAAACGTATGAAAAAAACTTTAATCATCGTATTCGCTGTCTTCGCTTTGATAGCAATATTTTGCGTATCAACTTACAACTCTTTGGTCAGTCAACAAGAAACTGTAGAAACAGCATGGAGTAATGTAGAGAATCAATACCAAAGACGTTCAGACCTCATCCCTAACCTTGTCAATACCGTTAAGGGTTATGCTACTCATGAAAAAGAGACCTTCGATGCAGTAGTATCTGCACGAGCAAAAGCAACTCAAGCTACAGTCAACTTAGACGATATGACTCCCGAAAAGCTACAAGCTTTCCAACGGGCACAAGGAGAAATCGGCATGGCTTTAGGACGCTTGCTCGCCGTTTCTGAAAAGTATCCTGATCTGAAAGCGAATGAAAACTTCCAGTCGTTACAGGCTCAATTAGAGGGAACAGAGAATCGTATCAGCGTGGAACGTAGAAAGTTCAACAATACAGCAAAGGATTACAATACCCAAATCCGCCGTTTCCCAAAGAATATAGTTGCAGGTTTGTTTGGCTTTGAAAAAAGAGCGTATTTCGAAGCAGAAGAAGGATCTCAAAAAGCTCCGGAAGTGAAATTCTAACTTGATTATGAAGAAACTTTTAACAATCGGACTTCTCTTCCTTTTTGTAGGTATTCTTGCACAGAACAAAGCTTATCAAGTAAGCGACATTCCACTGGTACATTTGCAGAACAAGACCCGATATGTCAGCAATCCAGACAACCTGCTTTCCAATCGGGCCGTACATATCATTGATACGACGCTCTATGCATTGGAACGGCAAACGGGAGTCCAAGTCATGGTTGTGGCTGTAAAGAATATAGAAGGAGAAGATTGCACCGAATTTGCATACCAATTAGGCATTCGAAATGGAGTCGGCCAAAAAGAGAAAGACAATGGTCTGGTCATTCTTTTGGTCACCGAAATGCGCAGAATCCAGTTTGCAACTGGCTACGGATTGGAAGGGGTCCTTCCTGATGCCATCTGTAAACAAATTCAGGTCCGCCACATGAACAAATACCTGAAGGATGGTCGATGGGATGAAGGCATGGTAGCAGGAATACAAGCAATCAAGAAACAGTTAGATGGTACCGGAGATCCGCTTATAGGAAATGGACCAATTGAAGATGATGAACTTTGGATTATCGGATTTACCATTTTCGGCATTATTCTGCTGGCAGGAATATCCGCCTTTACCAAATCGAAGAGAAGCCGTATCTGCCCATATTGCAAGAAAAATACACTCAAGAAAGTTTCCTCTCGAATCGTATCTCGCCAGCGTGAATATGTTATCGTGGAAACCGTAAGATGCTGCTCTTCTTGTGGACACGTAGTTCGGACCCAAGAACGCATCACCGATGACGATCATCACAATCACCGGAATCCTAGAGGAGGTATCTTTTTCGGTGGTTTTCCTACAGGATTCGGAGGGGGTGGCCGAGGCGGCGACTTCAGCGGCGGAAGTTACGGAGGCGGCGACTTCGGTGGCGGTGGTTCCGGAAGTGACTTCTAACTGATCACCTATTAAACAACAATTTATGTACAACAATACATTTGGGAACATTTTCAGACTTACCAGTTTCGGAGAATCTCATGGTAAAGCTATTGGAGGCGTTATAGACGGATATCCTGCAGGGATTTCCATCGATATGAAATTCATACAACAAGAATTGAACCGCAGACGTCCTGGACAATCAGCAATTACTACAGCTCGGAAGGAAACTGATGAAGTAGAATTTCTCTCTGGTATCTATGAAGGAAAATCAACGGGATGTTCTATCGGATTTGTCGTGTGGAATAAAAATCAACATTCCAACGATTATGATAACATGAAAGAAGTGTTCCGTCCTTCACATGCTGATTTCACGTATACCCAAAAATACGGCTTACGTGATCATCGAGGAGGCGGACGCTCATCGGCACGAGAAACAATCTCTCGTGTGGTAGCCGGTGCTCTTGCCAAGCTTGCATTAAAACAGGTCGGCATCAGCATTACTGCTTTCACATCGCAAGTAGGTACCTTTCAACTGGATGATGATTATACAGCATACGATTTAACTCGCATTGAAGAGAATCCCGTACGTTGCCCTGACCCAGAAATGGCCCAAAAGATGGCCGATTATATTTATAAAATTAAAGGAGAAGGAAATACCATAGGCGGTGTAATCAGCTGTGTGATTAAAGGATGCCCGATAGGATTGGGACAACCTGTTTTCGGGAAATTACACGCAGCACTTGGAAATGCGATGCTCAGCATCAATGCTGCAAAAGGATTTGAATATGGACAAGGATTCGGTCACATGAACTTGAAAGGAAGTGAACAAAACGATCTCCTGTTCAATGACAACGGACGCATCAGTTTCCGTTCAAACCGTTCCGGAGGCATTCAAGGTGGAATCAGTAACGGACAAGATATCTATTTTCGTGTAGCTTTCAAACCCGTTGCGACCGTATTGATGGAACAACCTACTGTCAATATTAAAGGAGAAGACACCCTACTGACTGCTCGCGGACGACATGACCCTTGTGTTCTACCTCGTGCGGTTCCTATTGTAGAAGCCATGGCAGCAATGACGCTCCTTGATTACTACTTGCTTGATAAAGCAAGTCATCTGTAGAAAAGATATCGGAGTTCGCATTTTCAACTGTGCCATCCGATAAGCTATAACTCGTTGGCGGAATTAAATTAGCACATATTTAACTTTGCCAACGGGTAAGCTATATTTAAATTTCAAAGCCTGGATTCTGAATTTAGAATCCAGGCTTTGAAATTTAAAAAAGGTTTGGCCGGAGATATAGAATCTATAAGTTTGCTCATAGAAGATAGTACATAGCCAACTATTATGAATTATACCTCAGCGAAACTATAACTTGCCCTAATAGGCATAAAAAGGACTCAACTCCTCTTTTCACCGAAAAGAAGTCCTTTTACACCATCATTTATCCGCAATGGAAGAACTGTTCAACCAATGCCAAAAGTTTAGGTTCATCATTCTGCAAACTTGCATAAAGGCCTTTATCATTCATGGCACGCAAATTGCGAAGCATGCCATCAATAGCTCGTGGACTAAACACTCCTTTTTCTTCAAAAACGCCACGCTGTTTTTCCAGCCAATCAGCCGATTCTACACAGCAAGTAGGCAATTGTTCCAATCCAGCCAACAAATCACGATTCTTTTCGCTATGGATATCTCCATCCACGTAAGTCTTCTTGGCGATATCCAACGAATCCTCACGTTCCAGCCCATAACGGCAAGCAACACACAAACCTGCCATCAAGAGATATAAATCGGCAGACCCATCCGGTGAACGCATTTCCACCGTCTGTTTCTGAGTCGTATCAAAATTAGAAACTTCTTCAAGCGGATTGGCAGCAGAACACATGTCCTTTCCAGAAGTCCATCCCAATGGGACACGAACCAAAACCGAACGATTTCGGTCACCCCAGCAAACATTCGTCGGAGCCTCCTGATGAGGAACCAAACGGAAATAAGATGTCGGATTACGATTACCAAATGCGGTAATTGAAGGAGCTAAAACCATCATACCACCGATAGCCCTGCGAGCATATTCAGAAAGCACACCATTTTCTATCATACAGTTCTTTCCGTCTTTCATCAGACGCATGTGAATATGAAGACCAGAACCCGCCTTTCCAACAGTGATCTTTGGAGCGAAAGTTATATCCAGCCCCATACTATAAGCCAAATTACGGATTACCCACTTGGCCAATGTAAGTTGGTCGGCAGCACTCTCTACGGGACAAGGTAAAAATTCAATTTCATTCTGTTCATAAATTTTTCCATTCAAGCAAAAGTTTCCGACTTCTGAATGACCGTATTTTATTTGACCGCCTGTCTGAGCAATGTATTCCATACACATCTTACGGAATTCATTAAATTTTGCATAAGGACCTGATTCATGGTAACCACGCTGATTGGTAGCAGGGAACATTCCATCATCTTCTGCAATGACATAATATTCCAACTCTCCCATAGCTTCGAAAGTCAGCCCGGTAGATTCATTAAAAGCTAAAGCAGCACGATGCAAAGTCTGTTCTGGAGAACCGGCAAACGGATTACCCTCTTTATCAAAGAAAGAACAAAGCATACATAATGTAGGGAGTTCAGCAAACGGATCGAGGAATGCGGTACGGAAACGAGGAATGACATACAAATCGCTATTACCCGCTTCTACATAAGAAGGATACAGGCTCGAACCATCTACACGTTCTCCGCAAGTCAAAATAGTTTCCAAATAAGCTTCATTATTGATAACGAAGTTCAAGGTCTTCACACGTCCATCTTCAGCCGGATACATGAAATTTATCATTCGGATACCTTCCTCCTTCACGTAGCGAATAATGTCAGACTTGGTAAAGTCGACAGCTGGCTTTTGAAGGAAAGCCACTATCTGATTCGCACACAATTCAATTTCTTTGTTCATAGTCTCAGTATTTAATGATTTCGCAGGTTTTCCTGCATAAGTTTACAAACAAAAATAACAATAAAAATCAGAAAATTCCCTATATTAGCACAATAATTATAATTTAATTTCTATGGATATCAAACAATACATACAGACGAACGAAAGCCGTTTTCTTGAAGAACTATTCAGCCTGATTCGCATTCCAAGTATCAGTGCATTACCCGAACATAAAGATGACATGCTTCGTTGTGCAGAACGCTGGAAAGAACTTTTACTGGAAGCAGGAGCAGACGAGGCACGCATCATGCCTTCCAATGGAAATCCATTGGTCTATGCCGAAAAGCGTGTTGACCCTAAAGCACAAACCATCTTGATTTATGCTCATTACGATGTGATGCCTGCAGAACCTCTCGAATTATGGAAAAGCAAACCTTTTGAACCGGAAGTACGCGACGGACGCATTTGGGCTCGTGGTGCAGATGATGATAAAGGGCAGTCAATGATTCAGGTCAAAGCGTTTGAACACATGGTACGTGAAGGACTTCTCAAGCACAATATTAAATTCATTTTTGAGGGTGAAGAAGAAATCGGTTCTCCTAGTTTGAACACTTTTCTAAAGGAACACAAAGAACTCTTGAAAGCTGATGTCATTTTGGTCTCTGATACCAGTATGATTGGTGCCGACCTCCCTTCCCTCACAACAGGTCTTCGTGGTCTGGCTTATTGGGAAATTGAAGTGACTGGACCTAACCGTGATTTACACTCAGGTCACTTCGGTGGTGCTGTAGCGAATCCTATCAATACCCTATGTGACATCATTTCTAAAATTGTAGATAAAGACGGACGAATCACAATACCTCACTTCTACGACGACGTAGAAGAAGTACCTGCAGCAGAACGAGAAATGATTGCAAATATTCCATTTGATGAACAGAAATACATGGATTCTATTGGGGTAAAGGCACTTAAAGGAGAAAAAGGATATGCCACATTGGAACGAAACAGTTGCCGTCCTTCATTCGATGTATGTGGTATTTGGGGAGGTTATACAGGAGAAGGATCCAAAACGGTATTGCCTTCGAAAGCTTATGCTAAAGTTTCCAGCCGTCTGGTTCCTCACCAAAATCACGAAAAGATTTCCAAATTGTTTATCGATTACATCAACGACATCGCTCCAGATTACGTTCAAGTAAAGGTTACTCCTATGCACGGCGGTGAAGGCTATGTTTGTCCTATCACACTCCCTGCCTACCAAGCTGCAGAAAAAGGATTTGAAAAAGCCTTTGGCAAAAAGCCGTTGGCTGTGCGTCGTGGAGGTAGTATTCCTATTATCAGTGACTTTGAACAGATCTTAGGCATTAAGACCGTTTTAATGGGATTTGGTCTGGAGAGCAATGCTATCCATTCTCCAAATGAAAACCAACGATTGGATATATTCAGAAAAGGTATTGAAGCTGTCGTGGAATTCCACAAAGAATTCTCCAAATAAGAATCATCTGTGAAATGATCTTCCGATAGGATACTTGCTGATGAATCACAACAGCTATATCTTTTGTGTCTTCATTATACTCTCGAAGCGTTTCTTTGAGTAGAAGCATCAGCATATAAAAATAATGCAGACAGGTTACTTCGACCGAAGCAATCCTATTAACAAGTAAAAGCCTCATTGAAAAATCGCTTTCAAACGACATTTTCAATGAGGCTCTTTTATATAGGAACATCAAATCTTTCTAAGCGACTTTATCGCTTCTGTTCGTCTCTTACAACAAAGATGGTCACTCCTTCAGAGTCATCTTCATCAATACAGGCAAATGGTCGCTATATCCTCCATTGTATCTTCTTCCCCAATAGGTACGCGAAGGAGTATCTCCCCCATACTTATTGTCTTCTTCCATCAAAAAAGGAAATGCGAGGATTTCAGCGTCCTCATAACGTACTTGGAGACGGGACTGATCATCCAACAAGGCACCATTAACAATCATCTGATCCAGAATATCCCAATGCCCTCGATAACGATAAGTTCCACCTTCTTTTCCATCCATCAAATTATACAGCTGCTTCGACTTCACCGACTTACCGGGTTTTACCGCCCCAACAACTTCCGTAAGGGAACGATTTGTAGGAAAGTCATTGAAATCTCCCATTATCACTACTTGAGGATGCAAACGTACTGCCATAATTGAATCAGCTGCTCGTCTCAAATAACCTGCCGTAAACAGACGATACGGTTCACTCTGTTCCGCACCCCCTGAACGAGAAGGCATATGACAGACAAAGACGTCCAACGTATCTCCCGTAATGATACGTCCCGACACATGAAGAATATCACGAGTAGGTCTGCGATTCAACTTTTCCGATTCAATACGAATGGTTTGCGTATGCAGATGGCGAAAAGTAGCTGGCTGATACAGCAAAACCACATCAATTCCTCTTTGATCGGGAGAATCAGTCATAGCATACTGATAAGCAGCATCCTTCAGTGGAGAATTCGTTACGAGATTATGAACACAATGCTCATTTTCTACTTCACAAAGCCCAACAAGGTCAGGGACCTGTTCACCCGAAGCTGCCAATATGACTTTGGATATTTTGTTCAACTTGTCCTGGAATTTTCCATACGTCCACATCCGCGGACTATTTGGAAGGAATTCCTCATCATTTTTCAACGTATCATCTTGGCAATCGAACAGATTTTCCACATTGTACTCCAAGATACGAAATTCCCGTCCTTGCTGAGCTGGTGCACAAGCCGCTGCAAGAGCGGCTGTACAACCCAACAATAAGTTTTTAAACGGTATCATGCTTGTGGAATATTCTTCAATACATCCAATAAATGACGCCAGAATTTATCAACGGTAGGAATCAGCATGCGTTCATCTGGTGAATGAACTCCACGCAAAGTAGGACCGAACGAAACCATATCCAATGAAGGATATTTTTCAAGGAACAAACCACATTCCAAACCTGCATGAATGGCTTTGACTTTCGGGTCAACAGAAAACAATCTCTTGTAACTTTCTACAGAAACACGCAAGATTTCAGAATTAGGATTAGGCTTCCATCCTGGATAACCATCGCCTACTGTAACATGAGCACCTCCCAATTCAAAAGCAGAACGAACAGTCTGCGACATAGCTTCACGTGAAGAAAGGATAGAACTACGCTGACTTGTTCCCACTACAATCTTATCATCAACCATCTTGATAGCTGCCAAATTAGTAGATGTCTCTACCAACCCTTCAATGTCCTGACTCATGGCAAATACGCCATTGTATACAGCATAAACAGAGTTCAAGAAACGAGAAGCGGCTTCTTTTTCCATAACTTCTGCCAATGGACTTTCTGATTCCAATTCCATGGTCATATTCGGTTCTGTCACTGCATATTCAGCTTCCACTTCCGACAAGAAAACATTCAGATCAACACGAACTGCTTCCTTATCCTTCATTGGCACTGCACAAACGGCAGATGCTTCACGTGGAATGGCATTGTGCAAGTTACCTCCCTTGATTTCTACCAGATGGAAATCATAACGATGCATCAATTTAACCAAGAAACGGTTCAACACCTTATTGGCATTCGCACGATTCTTGTTGATATCATCTCCAGAATGACCTCCTGTTAATCCTTTTACCAGCACACGGAAGAAGAACAACCCTTCTGGAGCTGCAACTTTAGGACATGGGAATTCAGCTACAGTACCTGCACCACCGGCACAACCAATAAAGAGTTCACCTTCATCTTCTGAATCCAGATTGATCAAGATATCACCGCTCATAAAGCCTTCTTTCAAAGCAAATGCACCAGTCAATCCTGTTTCTTCATCTACGGTAAACAAGCACTCTATCGGACCATGCTGAAGGTTCTCAGAATCCAAAATAGCCAATTCAGTGGCTACACCAATACCGTTATCAGCACCAAGTGTAGTTCCTTTCGCTCTCAACCATTCTCCATCCACATACGTTTCAATCGGGTCCGTTTCAAAATTATGGTCTGTATCATTATTCTTTTCACAAACCATATCCATGTGCGACTGCAAGACAACACATTTCCGGTTCTCAAAACCAGGAGTAGCTGGTTTCTTGATCAAAATATTACCAGTTTCATCAGTCTTATATTCTAGGTTTCTCTGCTTTGCAAAGTTTTCCAGATAAGCACGAATTTTCTCTTCCTTTTTTGAAGGGCGAGGTACCTGACAAACTTCCTCAAAAAAGCGGAAGACCACTTCGGGCTGCAATTTTTCTTTTTCCATAATCATCAAAATTATATGAGTTAGTAGTTTAGTAATACCGCAAAAATACGTTAAATTAATAAATTTCACTTCATTATTACTACATTTAAATGGGAATAACGGGGAGAATCTTAACAAAAACTTTATCTTTGCACCACAAATTTAATAGAAATGTTGAAGATTATACTTATTACATTGTCAATAGTTGCTATTTGTGTAGCACTCTTAAGTATCAGAATACTTATTAAGAAGAACGGAAGATTCCCAAACATTCATGTAAGTGGCAGCAAAGCGATGCGAAAGAGAGGAATCGGTTGTGTACAGTCACAAGACCGTGAAGCACGCAAATCAAATCCTCATGCCATTGCAGAAAAGCTGATGGCGGAAATAGAAGAATAAGCTAATAATTAATAATAAAATAACTAGTTATTTATGAAAACAATGAAGTACATCCTAAACGGATTTCTTGGAATGGCATTCGCCCTATTGTTCACTCAGTGCACTCCACAGAACAATACAGCTACAGCTACAACAGCTCCTGCAACTACAGCTGGAGTCGGTAACATAAAAATTGCTTATGTAGAAATCGATTCTCTACTCAGCAAATATCGTTTTTGTACTGATCTGAACGAAATGATGATTCGCAAGGAAGAAAATATCCGTACAACATTGAACGAGAAGGCGAAAAAATTGGATGCAGCTATGAGAGAATTCCAGCGCAAGATTGAAAACAACGGTTTCGTAAGCCAGGAAAGCGCACAGCAGCAGCAGAACCGTTTGGTAAAGCAGCAGCAAGACTTGCAGGCATTACAGGAAAAATTGGCTAAAGAATTGAGCGATGAAAACTTGAAGAACAACCTCCAGTTGCGTGATTCTATCAACTCTTATATCAAGATCTATAACCAGAGCAAGGGTTATACATTCATCTTGAGCAACAGCGGTTTTGACAACTTGCTTTATGCAGACAAAGCTTATAACATTACCGAAGATATCGTTGCCGGTTTGAACGCTCGTTACAATCCTGCACCAAAGAAATAATTAGGACAGATTAGGACCTATAAGAAAAGGCTTTCTAAAAGATTCATTCTTTTAGAAAGCCTTTTCTTTTGTATCTTCCTATCAACATCGTTCATTCGCGGATTTTTTTATTCTCATAATTCAAATAAACTAGATAGTCACCTGTACAAGAAATACGAAATAAATCTGCATCCGTATGATTAAGCGTTCCTTGCCACCAATTCTGAAAATCATATAACGGATAAGCCAACCCCTCAGAACACATTCCTTTGGTACCAAAACTGAAGACCGACACAGCCGTCCCTAAAGGCACTTTAAAGACACTTTCATTCTGACAAGGTATAAATACCCCATTATCCGTATAAATACGTGTTTCAAGGCCTTTCCGCATGTATTCTATCAACAAACTAATATTTCCCAATGTATGATCTTCACGCCGACCTGTAGCAGCCAAAATGGCAATTTTGTGAATTCCTTTTTTTCGCAGGTATTCTATAGCTTTAGTCTGATCATTTGTTTCTTGATCGGGTGAGATTCGGATTATCTGCTTATACTTTCTGTAGGTTTCCTCCGATAAAGAATCCCCATCACCTACGATACGCCAGGGGCGGATGTCTTCTACATCACACTGATTGGCTGCTCCGTCGCAGCATACAATTCGCTCCTGCTGATGCAAAAGCTGTAAAGGGACTACATGCTTTGGAAAATCCCCACCTCCAATTACAATTGCTTCTGGATGAAAAGCAAAATTTATATATTCTGTTCTTTGATCATTCTTTTCCATTTCAAATATCCCAAATAAGCTATTAATGTATACAGTGTATAAAGTCCTGCAGTAAAATAAAGTTCCTTATACACGTAAAGAATACTGCAAACGATATCTACTACCATCCACACCAACCATTGTTCCGCATACTTCTTTGCCAACATCCACATGGCGATTATACTTAATGCTGTGGTGAAGCTGTCTGCCCAAGGAACGGTACTATCCGTCAAGTGGATGAGCAATTGTGCCATTCCTATGGTCAACAAAAGAGATACAAGGAATAAAGGGAAATAAAGTCTGCGAGGAGCAAGACTGATTTGAACTTTTTCATTTGAAACTTCTGTTTTCTTCGAATCTTTCCAAGTCCAAGAAACCAATCCGTAAATAGAAGCAATCACATAATAAACATTAATTCCTAAATCGGCATATAACCCAGCTTGGTAATACACGACGATATAAATCACGGGCATCACGATACTGGCGATCCATAAATAAATGCTTGCACGGTATTCCAACCAAAGATAGACCAAGCCGACAAGCGTACCGATGAGCTCTAGATAATTCATAAGAATATCACATTAGGTTATTAAACGTTTCTTAAAGAATACACAAAGATAACAACGATCCTGTATTCGAAAAGAGAAAAAGAACAAAAAAGCCCCGAAGTATTGCTACTTCGAGGCTTCCGTAAAACGGCGACTACCTACTCTCCCACAATCTGCAGTACCATCGGCGTG
>RCNI01000767.1_pt1 | contig 22935 bp, 16 predicted proteins | sample 2041151 | NCBI WGS metagenome assembly RCNI01 (sample SAMN09708214, study PRJNA481090) | feces metagenome | isolation source: feces | place: Antarctica: Albino Rookery | reverse complement strand
ATCTTGATGATTAATGAAAAATCGGTCTTCTTCCACTTCCTGATGTTGTAAGTTTATACAAAATTATAATTATAAATTAATATACAATGTAAAAATGGATTGTAAGTATCGGTGTAATGCCTTTATTTTGAATGTTATTTTAGCATTAATGGGACTATTGATGGGTGGATGTATGAATAAGCAATCATCAAAGACGACATCAACAGTTGAAACAGGTAGCACAAACAATGGTCTTACAGACAGCCTAAGTCAGAAGACTGAAAAGGAGGACTCACTGAAGGTAGATTCGGCAACCAATGACATTGGTATTGTATCTTCCTCAAAAACAATAAATTGGGTATTGGAACCCGTAGTACAGGAAGAGTTTAAGGGTAGACCCATACCGTCCGATTCGCTTATCCTAAAAACAGAATTCGACTGTTATCCCCTGTCAACCACTGAAATAAAATTGTTTCTTCAGAATTATGCTGCAACGGAATATACGAGTGGTGAAGAGTATAGTATTGCTTACTATGATAAGAAAAAAGACCAATGGGAGCCTTTGCCTGTATATCCCATAATAAATGATGTGTTATGGGTAATCTCAAAAGACCAAGGAAAAATTGAATGCCAGACCATTAGCCTATATACAGATAGGGTGAAGAACAGACCAGGGAAATACCGTATCCGTAAACTATTCAATGATGACACGGAAATAGCCGAGGCGGAATTTGAGATGGTGGACAAGCCTGCTGTGGACATATAACTAATGAACCTCACTCATAAAAGGATGCGTAGACTCAATTTTGAAACAGATACTTAGCCCAAATATACTTCGTATGGAGACAGCATCTATGTCGATGTAAAGAATAATGCCCCAAAGTTTCAAGATATGTTCAAAAGAAGAATCCTGAACTACGCAGGTCTGAACTTCGGTCCTCCTATACAAGTGAAACCTTTAAAATTCAATACAATCTCTGACACGTTGGGAATAACCATGGAGACCGAAAATACGACCTATCCCGTCGGCACCAGTACGATTCTTGTCAAGTTAAGAAATAGGAACAAACGAATGGATTCGTCTGTTTCATCATCGGCAAAAGAACAGGACAGAAGAATCTTATATTTTGGGGAAGATTATGGCATAGCCCGCAAGGTGGGCGACTGTTGGATAGCGCCTCCTGTTCATACAATCGTAAATTCCATTGCCTTTGTTGTTGAAGAAAACCATGACTCTGAGTTTAAAGCTTACCTTTATCCCTTGTGAATGAATATGTACCCGGTACCTATAAAGTCTATAAGCGGGTGGAATTTGAAGGTAAAAAAGGCAAATGGTACATTTCGGCTGAATTCACTTTATTTTAGGGCTTTGATTGTTGACTTTCTTCCGTTTCATTTTGCTTAAAAGTCATAGAAACAGAATGAACTATATAAGAGACCCCATCTCCTATGTGCCAAGGGTGATTGAAGATAGGGTCTCTTAGAATCAGTGTATGTGTTGGACAGACGTTTAGGTGGAAGTTGTCCTTTTACCTATCGGACCGATAGGGCTTGTGGAATGAGTTTGATTCCTGTTATGGAGTAAAGTTGACTTCATCTCATTAATTCCTTTCCTCCTTTTACGCGTTCAATGTAGATTCCTGTAGTGTCGGGCGTCCTTCCTCCCAATAGATGTAGGTAAGAAATTCCATGTTCCGTAGCTGTTACAGCAGAAAGTGTTTTCCGTTTCCGTCCGTCTACTCTCAAGACTGCACGTTTGTTCTGTTGCCAATGGATTGTTATTTCATGCCATGAGTCATCGTGAATGCCTAATTGGTTGCGGTTAAGCGGAAGAGTGTACATACATTCATGTTTAGCCACGGTATCCGTAGGATTGAACCAACGGTCGTTCAAAATGAGACGGATGCTTTGCGATCCTTTCGGAAGCTTCATACTTAGTTTGACAAATCCGTCTTTTGCAGCAGGGAAATTCCATACAGCACCTTCGTTGTCTTGTAGCAGGGAGTCGTTCGGCTCATACCCGATTCGCATGGCTTTTGCATCTGGACGGTCTGGATGGGTGGTCAGAATGGGTTCTTCCTGACGATTGTAGCAGCAATGTCCAACAATGCCCTTGTAGTAACGGAATGCCGACCATTCATTAAGTCCATCACTGAAATCATTGAAGCGGGTAGGTTCGTATAACCAATTGACATCAAAAAGTAAGAGTCGGCGACATTGTGCATGTTGTCCAGCTGCCACCAATATTTTCCCTGGTTCTACTTCTACTGCTTGTACTTGATGTACGCTCTTGTCTTGACCAGAAACTGTATTCCCAAATTGATTACTGTTTCGTTCTCCGTTCAACATAAGCTCACGAAATCCTTTCCATGTTTTGCCGTCGTCTTCGGATATGGCTACGTGAACAACGTCTCGGTTTGTGAATACGTCATCCCAGACTCCCGTTGCTGTTGGAAGTTCAGGAAGCGGAGTCGTGTTGCACCAAAAAAATAACAGACGTCCGTCCGATAGGCGGTAGAGAGTAGGCATGGTGATGGTTCCATAGAAAGGAGAGGGAGAAGCTTCACTCCAAGTTTCACCTCCATCGGTGGAAAATGATTGATAGTGTCGGTCTTGAGCTGTTCGCATAATCATCCATAGTCGTCCGTCTTGGAGTTCAACGAGGGTAGGTTCTACCGCTCCGTGGTTCCATCGGATTCCTTGATGGAATCCGCTTTTTATATGTTTGGGAGCGTTTACCTGCTGTGAAATTTTCCAGCTGCGTCCATCGTCATCTGAATAATAGACGTAGGCTCCAGAACGGTCCGTATGGTGGGCGGCGGAAACTACACGTTTGCCGCCTCTGATGAAAATGGGTGGCTTGTTCATGATACCCAGTTTATCGTCTATCTTGACAATGTGTCGTCCGCCTTCCAGACCGCCTTCAGTGCGAAGAGCGTATACCTTTCCGTTACCGGTAAAGATACGAATATATTCACCGGAAAGAGGAGATTGTTGGTCGGCATAAGGCAGATCTTTTGGCAGATTTTTTGATTGCCACGTCTTCCCCTGATCGCGACTATAGAGATACATGGGTTGCTGGCTTGCGGCGTTTTCACCGTAATTATAGTGGCGCCATTCCCCGTTTTCCATTTTGGAAAGTCCTATATATGCATCGCAGGGTACTACTCCGACGATGACAGGACTGTATATATCTTCGAGCTCGGGAATCTTTACTTCGTTTTGTGCTGAAATCAGTGGACATGAAAGACCCATTACAAAAAGGGTGCTTAAAAAGGTATGAATTTTCATGATCGTTTCTTTAAATAATATGTTAGGTTACACAAAAATAGAAGAAATTTTCTTTATCATAAAACAAATATAGAGCATTGAATAGGGTTCGCCTCTTTTTTATCAGTAAAAGTCTGTAGTGTTTTGTCCAAGAATGTTGTCATTCTTCAAAAAAGATTTGAGTTGTATATCGAAAGAGAAATTCATAGGAGAAAAGAACAAGGGTAAGATGAACTTTTCTGACACTGCTGTATTTTGCATAAATCTTCTTAAATTCCTCCTTACTCTTACGTTTTTTTTTAACTTTGTTGCATTGTTTTGAATTATAAAGAAAAAATCGTCTATGAGAATGAATCATGTAAAAGCCTTTGTCTGCTGTCTTGGCCTGTTCTTGGTCTGTGATGCGGTGAATGCGGTGAATTATGTGAAAAAAGTTAAGAATGCGAAAGGTATTGAAATCACTTACCAATCGGTATATAAGGGTAAGGTAAGACCTGCCCAGATGGTGGTTTCTGTTGTGGGTAATCAGATGGTGTTGAATAAGGTGGACACATCGAAGAAGGAACTGACAGATGAAGAGAGGTTGTACAAGGCTCCGGTAACCAAGGAGTTCGTTGACTATTCTGCATTGAAGAGTTATCAATGGGCGGAATTGCCTGATGAGAGCATCATTTCTTCAGAGACTCCTTTCGTTTATGGCAATAACTTGAAGAAAGTAGGGGAAGGAGAGCATCTGGGCTTGAAGTGCCAAATCCTTCGCACTTCCATCAACTCAAACACGATTGAAGTCTGGTACACAAACGATCTTCCTTTTCGTGCTACTCCACAACCAGGCGTAGGAATTCCTGATGGATTGGTTCTGAAGACTGTTCGTAATGGAGATACCGTCATAGAAGCGGTAGATATTACTAAAATCAAGAAGGTGGAACCGATATTGCCAGCTTCTTGGGGAGAAACGATGGATTCCTATGATTTCAAATATACGATCAATCAAAGTGTGGTAACTACAGTCAATGTATTCGACCAGCAACCAATTTGTTTTAATAAAGCTAAGTTGCCTGAACAGTTGGAAGCTGATAAGGTGTATGCTGCCGCAGGTGGAACCATTATCCTTAAGAAGGTAAAGTTGCCTGAAAACATTAAGGGTCGGTGTGTCTTTGCAGAAGTGGTACAGTATTCAGACGGGGATGCTTACGATCGTACCGGTTCTATTTTTACCATACCTGTGGGAAAAGAGAAGTCATTCCTCGATATGCTGCGTGACATGAAAAGCGTTCCTGCTTTCCAAGCCGGTGATTCGAAATATCCAGGACTGATTTCTACAAACAATTATGACGTACCAGTTGAACTGATGCGTTTCTTTACAGGTTTTGGTGTAAGAAAGTTCAATCATGTGAAAGTGAAGGGACAGCATTGGGTAGATTCTGTACTTTATAAGACCGAGGTGACTGCTTTGGCAGAAAATCTGGTTGGAGAGGCGTGGATTGGAGCTTATATCGGTAATTGGGATGCGAAGGGACATCGTCTTTCTTTGAAGCTGAAGTATTATCCTGACGGGGAACGTAAAGTATATCGTTCTCGACCGCTGTTCAATACGGTAAACTACATGGAACAGGCAGGACAGCCTTATCCTCTATTCATGTTGAACGATTCTTTACGTGTGAAGTTTACGTTAGATGAACCTGTGAAGAATGCTACCTTGTTTTATCTGACTACCGGTCATGGAGGTTGGGGAAATGGTGATGAGTTCAACCAAAAGCCGAATACGATTTACCTTGACGGAAAGCAGGTCATATCGTTTGTTCCTTGGCGTGATGATTGTGGAACTTATCGCAATTGGAATCCATGTTCAGGCAATTTCTCCAATGGCTTGAGTTCTTCTGATTTAAGTCGCTCGAACTGGTGTCCTGCTACTGTTACCAATCCTGAGTATATTTATCTTGGAGATTTGGAAGCTGGTGAACATACAATGGTGGTTAAAATTCCACAAGGTAAGCCAGAAGGAGGAAGCAATAGTTATTGGTGTATTTCCGGTTCATTGCTTTATTGAAAATGTAATGTATTCCTGAGTAGGGTATCCTTATGGAGGATATAAGAAATAGGAATAAAAATAATAAGGGGCTCTTATGATTAAGTTCATGAGAGCCCTTTTATTTTGTTGCAATAGAATTCTATCTATACTCAGACAAGCTGACGGTAGGACGAATTTTATTAAATTTCTAGTCGTAGGTATGTACGGTCATCAAAGGAACGGTTGCCTTCTACCAGGCATTTTGTAGAAGGATTCTCACAGATGCATAGCGGATCTTTTTCAAGAATCTCTTTTAGGCGTTGTTCCGTGATTTCAAGAGTGTCATGTACTTCGGGATAACCATCGGACGTAAGAATGAGTTCGTGTACATTGCCTATGGGGAGTGATGGAACCAAGTCTGGATCGATAGATTGTCCGTCGATTACAGGATAGCGATAAGGGTTGGTACGATCAGGGTCATTTTGAAAGTGCAGTTGTTCGCAGAGAGCTTTGTAAATGAAGGCCCTTCCTTTATCGTTGGCACGAATATCAGCTTCTGTGGATCCGTGTCTCAAATAATGGTTGACAACTTGGCATCGGATATCGGTAAGGATATGGTCAACTCGTTTTTCGTAGTGGTATGTCTTTCCTTTCCAACGAGCTTGGCAGTCTCCGATGAACCAAACTTCGTTGTGGTATCGACTGTAAATGACGGCAGAACAGGTGGGACGGTACAGGCTTTTGCTATACGTAAGGTCTTCGGCCAGTGTGCGTGTGAGCGCTATGAGTACTTCCTCCTTACTAGCTTCAGCTGGAAGAAGCTCAATGGCGCCACAAACAAGCCGCATGGCGAGATGACCAGGGCTTTCTTGTCCCTCAGCCAATTTGATTTTTGCAGTGGAACCGTCTACTACTGCCGCATAATGAGAAGTGACTACCCATCCGTCTTCGCAGGGGATATCTTTGCATTTCCCTATTTTAAATTTTTCGAGTATTTTCATACTTTTTGATTTGCTTACTGCAAATTTACTTCTTTTCTGGAAAATATCTCTAATTCTGGGTATCAGTAAGGAAGTGTTGCTGCTTTTTGCTCCTTTTACGTTCGATTAGCAGGTCTTTGCCTTTGCGTTTTTATAGATATTGTTTATTTTTGAAAATCAGAAACTAAATGAATAATGAAAATGAATTTAAAGAATTTTATTGCTGCAGTAGCAGTGGGTGGTTTCGTAATGAGTTGTACCCAGCAGCCTGAACAGGCACTCTTACCTTCGTGGAATGATACTCCCGTTAAACAAAAATTGTTGGACTTCTTGAATGTACAGGTAGAGCAGATTCCTGTGGAGGATCGTGTGGCCGTGTTTGATATGGATGGTACTATCGCTTGTGAACGCCCGCTTTGGTTTGAGATGAGTGTGGCGGTACAGCGAATGGCAGAGCTGGCTAAAGAGAATCCGTCGCTTTTGGAAATGACGGAATACCAGTATGCTACGAAATTGGCAGCAAATCATAACGATACAACAGTATTGAATCATTGGGTAGTGGATGGAAAGGATTATCTACGTTCCATTAAGGAAATGGCTTTTGAGGGAATGGAGAATGAAGAGTTTATTCGTTACGCCAATGAATATTTGAATACGGCGAAAGATGAAAAGTATGGTTTGAAGTTCGCTGACATGTTCTATCAGCCAATGCTGGAACTCATTGATATGTTGGAAGAAAAGCAGTTCCAAGTGTATATTGTATCTGGTTCGTATCAAGGAGTGGTGTGGAGCGTATGTCCACAAAATCTTGGATTTGATCGGAATCACTTGATGGGAACACGTCAGGCGATGAAGGTGTCTTTCCCAAAGGAAGGCCCGGTTTCATATGTTCTGGAAAAAGGGGAGTTTACTCCGCACAACAATTATTATGGCAAGAGCCTCAATATCTATAACCAAATAGGTAAGATTCCTGTTATGGCTGTTGGTAACACAGTAGGTGATTTTGGAATGTTCCACATGGCTTCTTGTAGTCCGTATCCGAACTTCTCTTTGATGCTAAATCATGACGATGAAGAGCGTGAATATGCTTATCCTCCATTTTATTCGGGCAACCCGAACTGGCAGGATTCTTTGCGTTTGAATCGTTGGATCCAGGCTGACATGTCGAAGGAATTTAAAGTGGTTTGGAAGAAAAAATAAGTAAAAATTCTCAACCGCTTCTTTCTATTATTATTTTTACAACTTCTTGACAAAATTGTCTGGAACTAAATATTAAGAATTGAAAAATATGAAGAAAATTATTTTATTGTTGATTGTTTTAGTTGTCGTCGCTGTGTTCACTTGTCCATCGAAAGAGATGCATAACACAGCAATTATGGAGGAAACGGATGAAATGCTTTCCAAAGAATTGGCTGATGGTTCGGATTCACCTTTTGAGAAGGGACTGGCTAAGATCGGTTCGGCTATCGGCTCTTCAATAATGGGAGTGATGTTGAACAGCATGCTTACAGTAGATAATTATGTCATCTGCAGTGTGGGGAAAATTACGTTGGAAGATGAAACGCAAGTAGTGTCATTTGGTATGTTCAATTATGTCTATACTAATGTGCCCGAACAGCTGAAAAAGGAGTTGAAAGGGAAATAAGCTGTTTCATCGCCTGCATAAATAGTACAAAAGGGACCGGAAGTAATTTTCTTCTGGTCCCTTTTGCTTAACTTCAATTATTAATACGGACTGATAAAAATGGGTTCAAGCCGGTCTTCTTGTGGCCAGTTAGGTACAAAAAATAAGGGACGTGGAGTTCTGCCCAAACCATTCCAATCAATGCGGCGAATGTGATTAAAATCGGGTCTCCCGAAATCGAAAGAGCGCCCATACAAAAGGATGGCACCACGGGCTTCGTCACATTTCCATAATCCTCCTCCGTAAGAAGCATCTTCTCCTGGTTGCAACAGGTCTCTGTGTAGATAGACGTGCCCAAATCTGAGTACGCCTTCGTCAGTAATGATGAACTTTGGGTACATGTTTCTTATTCGTAAATAGTGGCTACTAAGTTTCTTTCTCCTCCGTAATCGCGGAATTCACAAAGATAAATGCCTTGCCAAGTACCTAGATTTAGTTTGCCATGAGTGATAGGAATGGTGAGACTGACTCCGAAAAGAGAACTTTTGGCATGGGCAGGCATGTCATCGAGACCTTCTAAAGTATGGTCGTAATAAGGTTCATTTTCTTTGACTATATGGTTCATGATTTTTTCCATATCGCTTCGTACATCTGGGTCTGCATTCTCATTGATGGAGAGTGCACAGGAAGTATGTTGGACAAAAAGATTCAGTAATCCAGTCGTTGGTAAAGGTTCTGGAAGATGCTTGAGCACTTCTTGTGTGATGAGGTGGCATCCTCTGCTTTTGGCCGTAAGTCGAAAGGTTATTTGTTGTATCATAATTACACGTTTTTATGGTCTGCTCAATCAGTGGACTAAATTTTTCAAGACGATTCCTTATTCACCTGAATGTGTTTCATTGTATTGCAAAAATATCAAAATTGGCAGACTTTTACAAATTGGGAATGGATGCCTTTACTTCGTAAATGTCAATTCTGACCATATTCCTGCGTTTTTTAGACTTTGCTCACATTTCTGATGTATAAATAGAAATAATTTAGTTACTTTGCATTGCGTCTTTCCGTCATTGTACAAGTTTGGAATGCGATTCGGATGACTTGCGTAAGGTAGTAGACCTTAAAACGGGGAGAAAAAATGGATTCAACAACTATTATAAAAGATATGGAAAATAAGACTTTGAAAAAAATTGTAGTTTTAGTATTGTTGGCTTTGATTCCGGGCGTGCAGATGCAGGCCCAGGACTGGAAGTCTATTTTGAAGGGGGTAGCTTCGCAAGTTGGAGAAAAAGTAGCTGATAAGGTGGATCTCTTTACCGTAGAAGGTGAATGGGCTTATGTAAAGCCAGACTTCAAATTGGAAAGTGACAATCTGCTTTCTAAAGCTGGCGGTGAATTGGCTGCCAAGAAAATGGAAGAAAAAGCTGCTGACTTGATGGCAAAAGTGGGATTTACTGAACAGTCGGTATTTTCTTTCAATAACGATAGTACATATACCTTGACTAACGGCAAACGTACATTGAAAGGTACTTACTCTTTAAATAAAGAAACAAAGGAAATTATCATGACTCCTCGCTTTGGGAAAAGTTTTACTGGTAAGGTTGTGAAAAATGCACTTGACCCTAAGAAAATGAGTCTGCTATTCCATGCAGACAATCTGATGTCTTTTGTTAAAGGCATTAGCGGAGCCCTCGCTCAGCGTTCCAATAACAAGACAATCAGTGCGGCCAATGCATTATTGAATAACTACAGCGGGGCTATGTTCGGTTTTGAACTGGTCAACCAGAACTGTAAATTCTAAGAGGTATATCAGATAGCTTAGGCTGTGTGAAGCCCTGCCCGATAGGCATGAATCAGATAAGGGAGATTCAAGTTAAAGATGGTATAAATGTTGTTTAAATGACAAACTTTTACAATCTTTGCTATCCCAGATTGGATTCATGCCTTTTTTGTGCTTTGTAAAAAGAAGAAGGAGGACGAGTGCTAATGGGTATTGATAAACAACTTAATTTTAAAGACTAATGACTATGAAGTTTAAAAGTGCGCTATTGATGTTTGCACTTTGCCTTTCGGCTTGTACGGGAGGAAAGTATGCCGGTATTCCGGAAAAGTATCATGATTTGCTGGACCAAACAATGAGTAGGTCAGGTGAGAATGCAAAAGAACTGGAAAAGGCATTGAAGGAGGTTCCGGTGGAACAAAAAGAGGGTATGGCCTTCTTGTTGGCTTATATGCCTGAACGGGATGCGAAATCACTTCCTGCCGATTTTTTGCTGGAGAACGTAGCGTATGCTTACAAGGCTCGGACTGCGTATCCGTGGGCTCAAGCTGTCCCTGAAGAGGTGTTCTTTAATGATGTACTTCCGTATGTGAGCTTGAACGAGAAACGAGAATATTGGCGTAAGGATTTCTATAATCGCTTTGCTAAGTATGTTGCAGGTTGCAAGACGATGGATGAAGCGATTCTGGCTGTTAACAAAAATATTCGTGACGAAGTAGATGTGGATTACAATACGAAACGTGAAAAGCCTGATCAAGCCCCGTTTGAGTCTATTCGCCAGCACATGGCTTCTTGTTCCGGATTGTCCATCTTGCTGACAGATGCTTTTCGTGCAGTAGGAATTCCTTCGCGTGTAGCAGGTACTCCTTCTTGGCATGATAATCGGGGTAATCATAACTGGACTGAAGTTTGGAAGGATGGAAAGTGGTATTTTACTGAATATTATTATCCTGGACAGCTCGATAATGCATGGTTCTTTGCGGATGCTGGCAAAGCAGTAAAGAATGATCTTCAGAAAGCGATTTATGCTTCTTCTTTTAAACCGACAGGAACGTATTTCCCTTTAGTCTGGGACTTGGATATTCGCTATGTGCATGCAGAAAATGTGACCGATCGTTATCTTGATTTGTATCAGTCTCATCTTTCAGCAATCTCAGCTGATGGTAATCATGTGGCTTTAAAAGTAATGGTATTCAAAGATAAGAAACATGACAAGGATTCTGGTGACCGAGTAGCTACTAATATGGATGTTTTCAAAGGAAAGAAACAGATGGGAGGCGGACGTAGTGCAGGTCCTACACAAGACATGAATGATGTACTTACTTTTATGCTAGAAAAGAATCAAACGTATACCGTAAACTTTGTGAATGGTAAGGATGAAATGGAAAGTGTAGAGGTAAATCTTGGAGATGAAACGAAGGTCATAAAATTATATATGGAATAAAGGAAGAGCTGTTATGGCAGCGGTAGGTCAGAGGATTTTTCCGACAACCTTTTCCTAATGAAAAAGCGAAAGAGTTCTGGTATAATGCCGTACTCTTTCGCTTTTTTATGTATTTTCGTTTATCGTTCCTTCATTTTTTGTAAAAGTTTGATGTCAGAACAGTCAACAGAAGAAGTGTGTGATTCAGTCTATAAATCCCATTCACTTGACGAGGAGGGTTAGGTAGGATCATAAAACTGGATTTGCTTCCATTTTCCTTTTTTTTGTTCTAAAAGATAAAGTCCGCTGTTTGGGAATTCAATGGTTTGTCCGCTCTTAGTGATGTAATGTTCGTTTTTATGGTAGACTGCCACGAAAAGCATCGTATCTATTTTGACTAATTGCATTTTGTTATCATTTGCTAAAACTTGAATGCGTTCTGAATCGAAATTTTTCAACGTTTTCTTTGAAACATTAGGAATGATTGCATACTGGTAGGAACCGTTATGTGTACGTCCATGATTAAGGTACATGGTAGCTACATAACCCTTTATCGTATTGGGCTTATATGTAGACATGATATCATGCCAATCGCCGGTTCGTTTCTCGATGGAGAAGACTGGTTGATGGTGGTCTAAAACAATGTAACCTTTGTCATGAAGCAGATACCTATTTCCTCCACATGCTATCCATCGAGATGTTGGGGTGGCTATGCATTGTTCGAGAGTCGTTGCAGCTGGAAGACTGTCGGCTTTGATGTCGGTTCCTAAACAGACCATCATGTCTTTGGTAAATGCCCAAAGCTTTTTAGCTTGAAGTCCATTTCGGTTGAGCTGCATCACAGTAATGCCATTGGAATCTTTTGAGAGTCCACCTACGAAATTACTTTGATTTCTTCGGTTGATTCGAGTCCTTTCATTGGGGATGGGTTTATCTGACTGGTAACAAGTAGTACCAGGAATTTTTCTCCAATCCCAAAGCGGGAAGATATTATCATATTCGTTTCCTTTAGTATAAATGAAAGTTGCTCCATCGGCTGAATAGTATCCTTTTCTGTTGTCACCGTTTAATTGTTCGCAACCAATGACTCTGTTGGATGCCATTTTGACAGAGGCCATCCAGTGGGCTGAACGATGGATAGTCATATCTGAAGAAGGGAAATATTTATTGCCCAGGGGATTGGCTGCTTTTTTTACCTTCAAACTTTTAGCAGTCAGTTGTATGATGTGGAATTTATTGGTTGAAACGTTTCGGAACAATTGACGGTTCAGGCAGTTTACGTCGAAGTGTTTGTTCCATAATGTCCAACCATATCCCTTATTGATGAAGTTTTGAAGAATATTTCGCTGTTCTTCAGAGAAGGAAAGAGAGGTATTCTGAAAGAGTTCATCGTAAAAACTCATGGTGCTGATAAAGGCAAGACCGTAATTCCCCAATTGCTGTTGGGGACCATGCTGATGGTAGCTCCAGTCCTTCTGAATGCCTTCTCCCTGTCCTAATTTAATTTCTGAAGCTATGACATTTCTAGCTTCGGCAAGCATCGTTTCATCGTTGCTCAAGAGGGAACGAATCAGCATGTTCCCGGCTTTCCACACCTTATTTTGCCCTGTCATGCCAAATTGTACATGCTGCTTAAAGACTATCTTCATCAACTTGTCTTGAAGAGGGGAAGGAAGCTCGTTCCATACTAATACCAAAGCACTGCCCAATGTTTTAGGCACACCTACTTCATTGTGCCACCAGTTGGGTGAAATAGGATTCATATCTGCCCAATAGCGGAGAGCTTGCTTGATTTTGACTAGAAGAGATTGTGCTTCTTTGTTTTTATTCTTGCTTAGAAGTACACGGTAATACCTGCACATGGGCAAAAGTCGTTCAACGTGTTCTTTTACTTTCCAACCAGAGCGAGTTTTGTCTTGGTAGTTGATATCACTCCAAGATCCGTCTGTATGGAAGGTGGAAAGGATACGGTTTAATCTTTCTGCTGTAATTGTTTTACGTTGATAAAGTTCGACAATGCACCGGTCACTAAGTTCATTATCTTCAGGTATTTGGTTTATATTTCTAACATAGTCAGCATCTTTATCATACAAGTCGGAAGCAAGTAACATGTGTTCGTATTTGATTCGGATTGTGTCCATGACAGAGTCTGCGTAAGTAAAGTTCATGCTGCATACCAGATAAAGCGAGGCACATAATAATTTTCTTTTCATGTAAATGATTTTTTCTTGATTTAATACAAAGGTGTATTATTGATACGATAAAAATCAAATATGCCGAAAGGGCAGGTATTGTCATAGCACAATGGAATACTTCTTTCATCTTTTAGAATCTTTACTTCTCCAACTTTTATGAGGAAGACTGGATGGCGTTTTTTACTTTTGCATTGTAATAAAAAGATTCAAAATTGAGAGCAGCTTTTCGGTTATCCCCAGATTTCTAAGATTTATCGCTCAAATATATGCATAATATTGTATTGCAACGTTGATAAAGGGTTGGAATTTTTGTTTGCCAAGTTTTTTGAATAGGGCAGTGACATTCGTTTCAGATAGTTCGTATTATAACTGACGGGTGGAAGAGAAGAATACAAATATAGACAGCCTATTTTTATAAAGAAGGTGCTAATTCCCTGCTACGTAGGGAAGCGCATAGCAATGTGTTTATGTAATAAGATTTTTCCGCTAGAAAAGAATCTTGAGAATTGTAACGAGAGTTAACTTCCAATGTGAAGTGTCGCTGTAATATAATATTGTTTATATTAGAAAATGGAAGTTGAAAAAAGATAATGATATCAGACGAAATTCTTTTCTTATTCTTCGATAGAAATAATCTATTGATTGTTTTGTTTTAGTCGATGAGAAAGCAAAAAAAAATACGAGACTCTGGTCGAATCCCGTATTTTCTGTTTGGAAAAATATTTTATGATTAAATCATTTCAATACTTCTTTTAACGAATGCGTTCAAAGCTTCTCCTTTCAACATGTTGTTTTGTAAAAGAGCTAAGTCAATCAGTTGATGAACAAGCTTATTGTCTGTAGCATAAGCGTTCAAGATATCTTCTTTCTGCTTATTCTGCTCTTCCATTTTCTTGTTTACATCAATTAGCTCATCTTTTTCAGCTGTAGGAATTTCTTCATCCTTCTTGCCTTCGTGTGCTTTGTGTAGTTCATTCTTACGCAAATTTAACATGGCAATTTCGGATTCTACTGGAACGAGTTTCTCAGCACATGCTGATTCTGTATTTTCAAGAATCTGCTTAATCAACTTGTGGTCGCTGTTCAATACCAAATTGAACATGTCTGGCATTTCACCATAGAAGCTCATTCCTGGTTGAATCTGTGCCATCTCTTTCATACGACGCATGTATTCAGCTTGTGTGATAATGATAGGAGCAGCAGTTTCACCCATTGGTTGAGTTTCAACATGGAACTCAGTCTTTTGAAGTTTTGGCATTTGGCCCTTGAATACAGATGACAAGATTTGGCTCTTATCTTGTGGAAGTTCTTCGCCTTTCTGATCTTCTTTAACAATCAAGCGGTCGATAACATCGCTATCTACACGAGTAAAACGGCTCTTTTCAAACTTCTGTTCAAGAAGGTTAATCATTGGAACATCTAATTGTCCGTCAAGAAGCAATACGTTGTATCCTTTATTCTTGGCTGCATCAATGTAGGTGTACTGGTCGTCTAACTTGTTTGCATACAGATAAATCAAGTTTCCATCCTTATCTGTCTGATTGTCTTTAATCAGTGTTTGGTATTCTTCGTAAGTGTAGAATTTGTTGTCTGTATCCTTTAACAAAGAGAACTTTTCAGCTTTAGTAAAGAAGTCTTCTTGAGTCAACATTCCGTAATTGATGAAGAGTTTCAAATCATCCCATTTCTCTTCAAATTCTTTACGGTCGTTCTTGAAGATAGACTGCATACGGTCAGCAACCTTTTTGGTGATGTATGTAGAAATTTTCTTCACGTTAGAATCACTCTGCAAATAAGAACGAGAAACGTTCAATGGAATATCAGGTGAGTCAATAACACCATGAAGCAATGTCAAGAAATCAGGAACGATACCTTCTACAGAGTCAGTAACGTAAACTTGGTTGCAATATAATTGAATCTTATTCTTTTGCAAGTCTATGTTGCTCTTGATTTTTGGGAAGTACAGTACACCAGTCAAGTTGAACGGATAATCTACATTCAAATGAATCCAGAATAGAGGTTCATCCGCCATTGGGTATAAGTCACGATAGAACTTCTTGTAATCTTCGTCCTTCAATTCACTTGGCTTTCTTGTCCAAATAGGACATGTATCATTGATGACGTTATCTTCTTCTGTTTCTACCTGTTTGCCATCTTTCCATTCTTTCTTTTTGCCAAATGCAACATTTACAGGTAAGAAACGACAATATTTAGTTAATAAACCTTGTAAGCGTCCTTCTTCTAAGAACTCTTTACAATCATCGGATACGTGAAGAATGATATCTGTACCACGGTCTGCCTTTTCAGTTTCTTCCAAAGAGAACTCAGGACTTCCATCACAAGTCCATTTTACTGCTGGAGCATCTTCTTTGTATGATTTTGTTACGATTTCTACTTTATCAGCAACCATAAATGCTGAGTAAAAACCTAGCCCAAAGTGACCAATGATAGCATTGGCGTCTTCTTTATATTTTTCCAAGAAGTCATTTGCTCCTGAAAATGCAATTTGGTTGATATATTTGTCAATTTCTTCTGCTGTAAGACCAATACCACGATCGGAAATGATAATCTTACCGTCTTCTGATTTAACATGAACAGTAAGGTCTCCCAACTCTCCTTTAAATTCACCCTTTGATGCATAAGTCTTCAATTTCTGAGTTGCATCCACAGCATTTGAGACTAATTCACGGAGGAATATTTCATGATCACTATACAAGAATTTTTTGATGATGGGGAATATATTCTCGGTTGTAACCCCAATGTTACCTTTCTGCATATTATTATATTTTTAGTTTTCTGATTTTTAATCGTGGACCGTATTTACAAAAAAAATGCCAGCCACAAATATGGCTGACATTTTGTCTTGTGAACATGGCGTTACTTCTTAATAGCTTTTTCAACTGCTGTAAAAATGACAGCTGTTTTGTCTTCATTCAGGTCCGCATGAATTGTTGTTCCTGGCTTCGGTGATTTATTAATAATTAATTCAGCCAAACCATCCTCAAGATGATGTTGGATAGAGCGTTTGAGCGGGCGAGCACCGAACTGAACATCATATCCTTTTGATGCTACAAAACGTTTGACATCATCGCTGATTATCAATTTGTATCCAATTTCATGAACTCTATTATAAAAGCTTGAAAGTTCGATATCTACAATCTTAGTCAAGGAATCGATATCCAGTTGGTCAAAGGTTATGATTTCATCGATTCGGTTGATGAATTCTGGAGAGAACGTCTTGTTTAGGGCTTTCGTGATAACGCTACGTGAGTGCTCTTTATTAGCTTCATTGCTGATTTCAGCTACAAAACCAATGCCTTTACCGAATTCTTTCAACTGTCGGGTCCCAATGTTGGAAGTCATGATGATGATTGTATTCTTGAAATCAATGGTTCGTCCCACGTTATCAGTCAATCGGCCTTCATCCATAACTTGAAGTAACATGTTGAACACATCAGGATGTGCTTTTTCTATTTCATCAAGCAAGACAATAGAGTAGGGCTTACGACGTACTTTTTCAGTTAACTGGCCGCCTTCTTCATACCCGATATATCCAGGAGGGGCTCCAATTAAACGTGACACAGTGAATTTTTCCATGTATTCGCTCATGTCAATGCGGATTAATGCATCTGTTGAGCCAAACATTTCAACCGCTAATTGTTTTGCAAGATGGGTCTTACCTACACCGGTTGGTCCTAAAAATAGAAATGTACCAATTGGTTTATTAGGATCTTTCAGCCCGATACGACTGCGTTGAATGGCTTTGACCAAAGTGTCTACAGCTTGATCTTGTGCTATGACCTTACTTGTAAGTACACGTTTCATGTTTTTCAGTTTTTCATTCTCAGCGGTGGCAATACGTTGGACAGGAATTCCAGAAATCATAGATACCACATTCTCGATGTCCTTTTCATTGACGGTTCTAGGGTACTCTTCTTGTTTTTTAAACCAATCCTCTTGCATTGTCTGTAGCTGGCTCATGGATTCGTCTTCCTTATCTCGGTAGCTGATAGCTAATTCGAAGTTTTGTTTTCTGGAAGCATTGTTCTTATTGGTACGTATTTCTGCTACTGTTTTCTTCTGATTCTCTATTTCTTTTGGGAGGCCTATTTTAAATAGATGTACTCTAGAACCTGCTTCATCAAGTACATCTATTGCTTTATCAGGAAAGTTGCGATTCGTTATGTATCGTTCAGTAAGATGAACGCACGCTCTTAAAGCAGCTTCGGTATAGTGTACGTTATGATGAATTTCATAATTCTCCTTAATGTTTTTAAGGATTTGAAAAGTCTCTTCAGCAGTGGACGGTTCAACGATGATTTTTTGGAATCTACGTTCCAATGCTCCATCTTTCTCAATGCTTTTGCGATACTCTTCCAGCGTGGTAGCTCCAATGCACTGTAGTTCGCCACGAGCTAATGCAGGTTTTAGGATGTTGGCAGCATCCATGCTTCCTTCAGCTGAACCGGCTCCCATTAAAGTGTGAATCTCATCAATGAAAAGAATAATGTTCGGGTCATTTTTTAGATCATCGATAATTTTATGAATTCTTTCCTCGAATTGTCCTCTGAACTTGGTTCCGGCTACAACTCTAGACATATCAAGCATCAATACACGTTTGTGTAAGAGGTTGCTAGGAACATCCTTTTCTGCAATACGTATGGCCAAGCCTTCTACGATAGCTGATTTCCCGACTCCTGGTTCTCCAATAAGAATTGGATTGTTTTTTTTGCGACGGGAAAGGATCTGAGCGACACGCTCAATTTCATTTACTCGGCCTACAATAGGGTCTAATTTCTCTTCTTTTGCAGCAGCTGTGAGGTCAACGCTGAATTTCTCTAGAGTGGTTTGTTCTTTTTCTTCTTTCTGTTGTTTTGTGTCATTGTCGTTTTGTGGTGGCTCTCTATTTATACCTCCTTCTTCATCGTCACAGTGCATGAAGCCGGCTTCAAAATTTTCCTTAAACGTCCTGTAATCGACGTTGTAACGTTCCAAAATTTCGGAAGCGTTGTTGTCGTTTTCTTTGAGAATGGCAAGCATAATATATTCTATATCTACTCTGGTTTGCATCATGGATCTTGCGTCTCTCAAGCTTAAAATAATAATATTTGAAGCTTTTTGACTGAATTCAATCTGAGTGGGCGGAACGTATGATGCCTCAGGTAGAGTCATTAAGTTAATAATCTCGTTTTTTATTTTATCTGTGTCTACACCGAGCCCTTTCAAAATGTCAAATGCTCCATTGTTAGCATCATCAAGAATTGCTAAAAGAATATGCTCGGGACCTATGCAACTACTCCTTAATTTGTTAGCTTCTTTCTTGCTTAATTGAATGAGTTCGGATACTTTTTGCGTAAATTTGCAATCCATTGTTTTCTCGTCTCTCTTTATTTAAAAGTATCGTTAAAATCTATTTAATAAAGTCTTACTTTTATTTGTGTACAAATTTCATGCCAAAATCACGTCGTGGATTAATTCCTCAAAAAGATAGTGGATGAGTAAAAATCATTAAAAGGAAACGCTTTTTTTGTTCAAAAAGTTTCGTATCTCGTCGAAATGTCGTACTTTAGCATGGTTTTTTATTAACCGTGAGATGAGATGTATAATTAATATTTGTTTAAATGCAAGAGCAAGACAGAATTATAAAGATTAACATCGAAGAGGAAATGAAGTCGTCGTACATCGATTATTCTATGTCAGTAATCGTAGCGCGCGCCCTCCCTGATGTAAGAGATGGTTTTAAGCCCGTGCATCGCCGTATATTATATGGTATGATGGAACTGGGTAATACTTCAGATAAACCATATAAGAAATCGGCTAGAATTGTAGGTGAAGTTTTGGGTAAATACCATCCACATGGTGACTCTTCAGTTTATGGTGCATTGGTACGTATGGCACAGGATTGGGCTATGCGTTATCCATTGGTAGACGGTCAGGGTAACTTTGGATCGGTCGACGGAGATAGTCCTGCTGCTATGCGTTATACTGAGGCTCGTTTGAAGAAGGTTGGCGAGGAGATGATGCATGACCTGTATAAGGAAACTGTTGACTTCCAAAATAACTTTGATGATACGCTTCAAGAGCCAACTGTGATGCCTACACGTATACCAAATCTTTTGGTTAATGGTGCTTCTGGTATTGCTGTAGGTATGGCTACGAATATGCCTACTCATAATTTGAGTGAAGTTATTGATGCATGTGTTGCTTACGTCGAAAACAATGATATCGATATTGATGGACTGATGCAATATGTAAAAGCTCCAGACTTCCCAACAGGTGGATATATATACGGCGTAAGTGGTGTTAGAGATGCTTATCATACAGGTCGAGGTCGCGTTGTTATGCGTGCAAAGACCGAAATTGAATCAGGCCCTAATCACGACAAGATTATCGTAAATGAAATTCCTTATAACGTAAATAAGAAGGAACTCATTGAGAATATCGCAGCCTTGGTAAACGAAAAGAGAATCGACGGAATTTCTTATGTTAACGATGAGTCTGACCGTGAAGGTATGCGTATTGTAATTGACGTGAAGCGTGATGCAAATGCCAATGTTGTGTTGAATAAATTGTTTAAGATGACAGCATTGCAGACTTCATTTGGCGTAAATAATATCGCACTGGTACATGGACGACCGAAGTTGTTAAACTTGAAGGATTTAATCAGCTTGTTTATTGAGCATCGTCATGAGGTGGTTATTCGCCGTACTCGTTATGATTTACGTAAAGCTCAAGAACGTGCTCATATTCTAGAAGGTCTTATTATTGCTTCAAACAATATTGATGAAGTAATTCGTATTATTCGTGCAGCTAAGACTCCGAATGAAGCAACAGCAAATTTGATAAGCCGTTTCCAGTTGTCTGAAATTCAGGCAAAAGCTATTGTTGAAATGCGTCTTCGTCAACTAACAGGATTGCTTCAGGATCAGTTGCATGCTGAATATGAAGAGTTGGAAAAACAAATAGCTTATTATAATGAAATCTTGACCAATGATGATCTTTGTAAGAAGGTTATTATAGATGAATTATTAGAGGTCAAGGAAAAATTCGGTGATAAACGTCGTTCAGAAATCGTTTACGCTTCAGAAGAATTCAATCCTGAGGATTTCTATTCAGATGATGCTATGGTTATTACCATTTCACACATGGGATACATCAAACGTACTCCGTTATCTGAATTCCATGCCCAGAATAGAGGTGGGGTAGGTTCAAAGGGTAGCGAAACTCGTGATGAGGACTTCATTGAACATATTTATCCGGCTACTATGCATAATACCATGATGTTCTTTACTCAGAAAGGTAAATGCTATTGGTTGAAGGTATATGAAATTCCTGAAGGTAACAAGACTTCTAAGGGTCGTGCAATTCAAAACTTATTGAATATAGACTCAGATGATGTGGTCACAGCTTATTTACGTGTGAAAAACTTGAATGATACGGACTATATCAATAGTCATTATGTATTATTCTGTACAAAAAATGGTGTAATTAAGAAAACATCTCTTGAACAATATTCTCGTCCAAGACAGAATGGTGTGAATGCTATCACTATTCGAGAAGATGATAAAGTCATTGAAGTTCGTATGACAAATGGCAATAATGAAATTGTCATAGCTAACCGTAATGGACGTGCAATCCGCTTCCATGAAAGTGCTGTCCGTGAAATGGGACGTACCGCAACAGGTGTTAGGGGTATAACTTTGGACGATGATGGCCAAGATGAAGCTATCGGAATGATTTGTATAAAAGATCCTTTGAAAGAAACAATTATGGTAGTTTCTGAAAATGGATACGGCAAGCGTTCTGAAATTGAAGACTATCGTATGACGAATCGTGGTGTGAAAGGTGTCAAGACTTTGAATATCACAGATAAGACCGGTTATTTGGTTGCTATCAAGTCTGTAACTGATGAGAACGATTTGATGATTATCAACAAATCAGGTATTACAATTCGTTTAAAGGTAGCAGATGTTCGTATCATGGGACGTGCAACTCAAGGTGTCAGATTGATTGACCTTGAAAAACGTAACGATCAGATTGGTTCTGTTTGTAAGGTAACTTCTGAACCTGAAGAGGATGAAGAAGAAGCAACAACGACAAAAACAGCTTCAGAAAACGTAGAAAAAGTAGAAAATCCTACAGAAGAAACAGATTCTCTAGAAACAGAAAGTAGAGGAGAGGATATTTAATAAAGAATAAAATTTAACAAATCTAATTTTAGACATTATGAAGAAAGTTTTATTTTCAGCAGCTTTATTTTTCACTGCATGTGCTGCATCAGCTCAGGTAAGTGTAGTGAAAGAAGCTAAATCGGCTAAAAGTGATCCTGTAAAAGCAGCACAGATTATTGAACCAGCTTTGTCAGATCCAACAACAGCTAATGATCCGGCAACTTGGAAATTGGCAGGTGACTTCCAAAAAACAATTTACGATGGAGAAAATACTAAATTGTATCTTCCTGGAGGTAAAGCTGATACAGCTATTTTGTATAATAGTTTAGCTAAAATGTTTGACTATTATTTGAAATGTGATCAGGTAGAGCAGGAACAGCTTCAAAAAGGTCTTTTGAAAAAAGCAAAATTAAGAAAGAAGATTGCAAAAGATTTGGCTACAGTTAGACCAAACTTGACTAACGGTGGTTCTGATGCATTTAACATGGGTAACTATCCAAAAGCATTGAAATTCTTTGGCTTATTTGTTGATGCTGCATCACTTCCAATGTTTGAAGACATTGATGCTGTTAAAAATGACACATTAGTTCCATTGATTGCAAACTATGCTGCTATTGCTGCTAATGCAATTAAGGACAATCAATCAGCTATTAAATACGCTAATATAGGTAAGAGCCACAAAGAAGAAGGTTATCGTTCTTTGATGTGTTTGGTTGAAGCTTATGGAAAAGGTGAAACAGCGGATTCAACTAAATGGTTGGAAACAATTAAAGAAGGTGTAGAAAAATTCCCTTCACAGGAATTCTTTGTAGGTAACTTGATGGATTATTATATCCAGAGAGGTCAGATTGACAATGCTTTAACTGATATTGATGGCTTTATTGCAAAGAATCCTAGTGCATATTTCTTGTATGTAAAGGGAGTGCTTCAATATGAAAAGAAAGATTATGAAGCAGCAAAGGCTACATTCCAGCAGATTATCGATAAAAACGAAGGTTTCTTAGCAGAAGCTTACTCAAAGATTGGTGATTGTTATTTCTTCCCAGGACAGACAGCAGAAGAAGAAAATTCTAAGTTGACAATTAATGATCCTAAGTATGCTGAAGGTGAAGCTAAAGTTAAAGAACTTTATGAAGCAGCTCGTCCATACTACGAAAAAGCAAAAGAATTGCAGCCTGACAACAAGCAGTTGTGGGGACAGTATTTGTTAAGAATCTATTGGAAGCTTAACAGAGCTGAATACGAAGCATTGGAAAAAGAATTAGGCTATTAATAAGTTTATCCAAATAATAAAAAGTTCCATCAGATGAATTCTGGTGGAACTTTTTATTATTTGGAAAGGTGGGAGAGTTCTTCTTTTGGAGGGTTATAGGATAAATGAAATAGAGGAGCGTGTAATCTGATTTTGATGTAGTTTTTCATTAGTGTCCAATAAAAATGGACGAGTTAAAAATTTAATCAAATAGTCCTTCGAAAAGTGGACAATCGAGTTCTTTGACATCATT
>RCNI01000542.1_pt1 | contig 23000 bp, 17 predicted proteins | sample 2041151 | NCBI WGS metagenome assembly RCNI01 (sample SAMN09708214, study PRJNA481090) | feces metagenome | isolation source: feces | place: Antarctica: Albino Rookery | reverse complement strand
GAGTGCCTGTATATAATACAATCTTTGTCCCCCTTTGTCAATCCTTTTTTTGCTTTTTTTTCATATTTTTTGAGCTTTCTTTCTTTTTTACCTTGTAATCGTTTTCATATAGTCCTATTCTTTTATCTGAAATCAAATTAATTTATTTTCTTAAGTTAAATCTAATTTCTATTAGAATAAAAATTATATATCAGTATTATTGAAATGTTTAATTTCATACAAAAAAAAGCGAATAATTGCATAGTAGCAATTATTCACCTTTTTATCGTTATTTTTATTCTACATCTTCAGTTTCTTCAACTTCATTGATAGAAACGTCTTGCTCCATGATTTGTTTAACCATATCACTTGTTAATTTTTCTTGTGTAGAGATATATGACATCATTGAATCATCATCTTGATCTGCGTTGTTTGCAATACGTTTTTGACGTAATTCTTCTGCTTTTTCAGCAACTAACGCATTCATTGGACGATCTCCTTTACATCCTGTTCCAGCAGGAATTAATTTACCAATAATAACATTTTCTTTAAGTCCAATTAAGTAGTCTTTCTTACCTTTAATTGCAGCATCAGTAAGGACTTTTGTAGTTTCCTGGAATGATGCAGCAGATAAGAATGAATCTGTTTCTACAGAAGCTTTAGAAATACCTAATAATACTGGTTTGAATGTAGCAGGAGTTTTTCCACTTAATAATGCTTGACGGTTGATTTTTGTAATTTCTGTTAATGAAATTTGAACTCCTGGATTTAGTTTAGTGTCGTTTCCTTCTACAACAACAACTTTACGTAGCATTTGACGAATCATAACTTCGATATGTTTATCACTAATTTCGATACCTTGACTAGCATAAACTTTTTTAACTTCTTTTAAGATATAATTCTGTACTTGACGTACACCAGCTACTTTCAATAATTCTTTTGGATCTACTTGACCTTCAGTAATCTTATCTCCAGCTTCTACATGAGTACCAACTTTCATCCATGGACGAAGAGCTTGTGCTAACGTTACTTTATGAAGAATTGTTTCCTTATCATTAGATACAGATACTTCATATCCTGTTTCAATTTGTTTAATTTCAGTAATATCACCTGATATTTGTGCTAATACAGCAACACCTTTTGGACAACGTGCTTCGAATAATTCTTCAACACGAGGAAGACCTTGAGTGATATCTCCACCATCAGCACTAGCAACACCACCGGTATGGAATGTACGCATTGTTAACTGAGTACCTGGTTCACCAATAGATTGTGCTGCCATAATACCAACTGCTTCTCCAACTTCAACATCTTTTCCTGTTGCCATATTACGTCCGTAACATTTTTTACATACACCATAGATTGATTTACATGTAAATGCACTACGGATATACATTCCTTCAATACCAGCATCAACGATTTCTCTAGCGATATTTTCAGTAATGAATTCATCACTTTCAATGATAATTTCACCTGTTTTTGGATTTACAACTTCTTGTTTAGAATAACGACCAACTAAACGATCATAGAATGATTCGATAGTTGTATTTGTTTTACGATCAATAATAGCTTCAACCCAGTATCCTTTATCAGTACCACAATCATCTTGTTTAATGATTACATCTTGTGCAACATCAACTAAACGACGAGTCAAATAACCAGATTCAGCTGTTTTTAAGGCAGTATCTGTTAAACCTTTACGCACACCGTGAGTAGAAATAAAGAACTCAGACACATTTAAACCTTCACGGAAACATGAATAGATAGGAACCTCGATAATGCTTGGAACATATTCACCTTTAGCAGATTTAGATTGTGATGGTTTTGCCATTAATCCACGCATACCTGCTAACTGTGTAAAGTTTGATGTATTACCACGGGCTCCAGAAACGGCCATCATATTAATCGGGTTTTTACGAGGTAAGTTTGCTAATAACTCGCCGGCAATGTCATCTTTAACGTCTGCCCATAATTTATTAAGGTGACGTTCCCATTCTTGCATAGTAAGTTTACCTTTTTTACGTAATGTTTTTAATTGTTCCGCTTTTTCTTTACCATATTCAACGTGGCTTTCTTTATGTGGAGCAACTTCGATATCACTTAATGATACTGTGATACCCGCAACAGTAGAGTACTTAAATCCTAAATCTTTAATTTCATCCAAAATAACAGATGTAGTTTCTGTACCATAACGTTTAAAGATTTCTCCAATAACTTTACCTAAATCTTTTTTCTTAACAGCACCATTAATAGGTAATGCACGAATTGCTTCTTTAACATCTTTTCCCATTTCTAAGAAATATCTTTCTGGAGTAGCTGCAAAGTTTTCTGCACTTACTTCGTTGATAAATGGGAAATCACTTGGGAACATATTGTTGAAAATGATTTTTCCAACTGTTGTTAATAAATATTGTTTATTTTGTTTTTCTGTAAAACATGTTTTCTTTAACACTCTTGCTGGAATAGCTATACGAGTATGCAAATGCACTTGCTCACTTTGATAAGCTAACATAATTTCATTTACACTTCCGTAAACATGTCCTTCGTTATCTCCAAAACGTTTCCATTTTTCAGCTGACTTTGGACAATCAACTGCTGCATAACGTTCTGATTCTTCATAGAATTCTTCTGCTGTTTCTTCCATTGTTAAATAGAAGTTCCCCATAACCATGTCCTGTCCAGGAGTAACGATTGGTTTACCATCTTTTGGACCTAAGATATTATGAGAACCTAACATCATAATTAATGCTTCTGCTCTTGCTTCTTCACTTAATGGAACATGGACTGCCATCTGGTCACCATCAAAGTCGGCATTAAATGCTGGACAAGCTAGAGGGTGTAGACGTAATGCACGTCCTTCAACTAATTTAGGTTTGAATGCTTGAATACCTAAACGGTGTAATGTCGGTGCACGGTTCATTAATACTGGATATCCATCAATTACACTTTCTACAATATCCCAAATACGTGGGTCTTGGCGATCAATTAATTTTTCTGCAGTTTTAGGATTACTTGCAATTTCACGATTTACAATTTCATTAATTACAAAAGGCTTAAATAATTGAATTGCCATTTCACGCGGAATACCACATTGATACATTTTCAAATCTGGACCTACTGCGATTACAGAACGACCAGAGAAGTCAACACGTTTACCTAATAAGTTTTGACGGAAACGTCCTTGTTTACCTTTTAATGAATGTGACAATGATTTTAATGCACGTCCACCTGCACCAGTGATTGGTTTAGAACGACGCCCGTTATCAATTAAAGCATCTACTGCTTCTTGTAACATACGTTTTTCATTTTGTACGATAATAGCTGGAGTTCCTAATTCTAACAATTTCTTTAAACGATTATTACGTGTAATAACACGACGATATAAGTCATTTAAATCGCTTGTTGCAAAACGTCCTCCATCCAATTGTAACATTGGTCTTAAATCTGGTGGTATTACAGGAACTACTGTTAGTACCATCCATTCTGGTTTATTATCAGAATTACGGAATGCTTCAACTGTGTCTAAACGTTTAATTAATTTTTTACGTTTCTCACCTTGTGCATTTTCCAAAGCTTCTTGAATATGTTTATATTCAACTTCTAAATCAACTTCTTTTAATAAAGTTAAAGCAGCTTCGGCACCAGTCTGAGCAGTAAAACTGCCCGGACCGTATAATGCCATGTATTCACGATATTCTTTTTCTGATAAAACTTGTTTATATTCAAGATTTGTATCTTTTGGATCAGTTACAATCCAAGATACGAAATATACAACTTCTTCTAATTGTTTTGGAGTTACATCCAATAACAATGCCATACGGCTTGGAATTCCGCGTAAATACCAAATATGTGCTACTGGAGCTGCTAATTCGATATGACCCATACGTTCTCTTCGAACACTTGATTTTGTAATTTCAACACCACATCGATCACAAACAACACCTTTGTAACGAACTTTTTTATATTTTCCACAGTAACATTCCCAGTCTTTGCTTGGACCAAAAATTCGTTCACAGAATAATCCATCTCTCTCAGGTTTTTGAGAACGATAGTTAATCGTTTCTGGTTTTTTTACTTCCCCGTGACTCCATTCATGAATTCTTTCAGGAGAAGCTAAAGTTACCTGAATTGAGGCAAAATCATTAACACTCATCTACTTACGCCTCCTCTACTTGATCATCATCAAAATCTTCGATGCTATCCTCTTCAAACATTTCATTATCTTCTAATTCAGCATCATCATTTACTTCTTCGATATCTTCTTGACTTACTGTTTGTTCCTCTTGTGTAGGTAAAACAGCTGTTGCTTCGCTACTATCATCATTACTAATATCGACTTCATTTCCATCTTCATCAAGCATCTTCACATCAATTGCAAGAGCCTGTAATTCATGTTTCAATACTCTAAATGATTCAGGAATACCTGGTTCAGGAATATCTTTACCTTTGATAATTGCTTCGTATGTTTTTGTACGCCCAACAATATCATCAGATTTTACAGTTAAAATTTCTTGTAATGTGTGAGCTGCACCATATGCTTCAAGTGCCCAAACTTCCATTTCTCCAAATCTCTGTCCACCGTTTTGTGCTTTACCACCTAATGGTTGTTGAGTTACTAATGAGTAAGGACCTGTAGCACGCGCATGTAATTTATCGTCAACCATGTGGGCTAACTTAATCATATACATTACACCAACAGATATACGTTCATCAAATGGTTCCCCAGTACGTCCATCATAAAGAACTTGTTTACCATCTGAAGTCATATTTGCTTCTTTCATGATATCACTTAATTCTTGATTATCGATACCATCGAATACTGGAGTAGAGAATTTAACACCTAATTTTTTAGCTGCATAACCTAAGTGAACTTCCAATACCTGTCCAATGTTCATACGAGAAGGTACACCGAATGGATTTAACATAATATCGATTGGAGTTCCATCTGGCATATATGGCATATCTTCCACTGGTAAAATTTTGGAGATAACACCTTTGTTACCGTGACGACCAGCCATTTTATCCCCTTCAGAAATTTTACGTTTCTGAACGATATATACTTTTACAGTTTCATTTACTCCTGGTGGTAATTCATGTCCTTCACTTCGTTTGAATATACGAATTGAATGAACAATACCTGCACCACCATGAGGTACTTTTAATGAATTATCGCGTACTTCACGTGATTTTTCACCAAAGATTGCAAGCAATAATTTTTCTTCTGGAGAAATTTCACTTTGTCCTTTTGGTGTAACTTTACCTACTAAGATATCTCCTTCACGAACTTCAGCACCAACCATGATAATACCACGATTATCTAAGTTACGGCATGCTGCTTCGCTTACATTTGGAATATCTCTTGTAATTTCTTCAGGTCCAAGTTTTGTTTCACGGCAATCAATATCATATTCTTCAATATGAATTGAAGTGTACACATCATCACGAACTAAACGTTCACTCATAATAATTGCATCTTCATAGTTATAACCATACCAAGTCATATATGCAATTGTAACATTTTGTCCAAGTGCTAATTCACCTTTTTCCATTGAAGGTCCATCTGCTAAGATATCCCCTTTATCAATACGTTCACCTTTTTTAACAATTGGACTTTGGTTAATGTTAGTACCGTTATTTGAACGTTGGAATTTACGTAAACGATATTCATGACGTTGTCCATCATCACCATTTACAACAATACGTTGAGAATCTACATATTCTACATATCCGTCTTCTTTAGCTACAACACCAACACCAGAATCTTTTGCGATTTTATATTCGATACCTGTTCCAACATAAGGTGAATGTGGTTGTAATAAAGGTACCGCTTGACGTTGCATGTTGGCACCCATTAAGGCACGAGAAGCATCGTCATTTTCTAGGAATGGGACACAGGCAGTGGCAACAGATACAATCTGTTTTGGAGAAACGTCGGCAAGTTCTACTTCTTCGCGTTTAGCGATAATTGTTTCACCAGCTTTACGAGCTACGACATTATCGTGAATTAATCTTCCTCCAACAACCTCGTTGGCCTGAGCAATTACATAATCTGCTTCTTCATCAGCTGATAAATAAATTGCTTCATCTTCTACAGTTCCATCTTTATTTACAATACGATATGGAGTTTGAATAAATCCATATTCATTAATTTTTCCATAAGAAGTTAAGTTTGAAATCAACCCGATATTTGGTCCTTCAGGAGTTTCAATTGGACAAATACGACCATAGTGAGAACTATGAACGTCACGTACTTCAAATCCAGCACGGTCTCTTGTTAAACCACCAGGTCCTAATGCAGAAATACGACGTTTATTTGTTAATTCAGCAAGAGGGTTTTGTTGATCCATGAACTGTGATAATTGAGAACTAGAGAAGAACTCTTTAATAGCAGCAGTCAATGGACGAATATTTGTCAATTTTTTAGGAGTTAAAGTAGCTGTTTCAGCAATTGACATACGCTCTTTAACAACACGTTCCATACGGCTTAAACCAATGCGGAATTGATTTTGAATTAATTCTCCAACAGAGCGAATACGACGGTTTCCTAACATATCAATATCGTCTGTTTCTCCAACATTTTCCATAACATTTAAGTTATAAGCATATAATGCATACATGTCAGAAATTGTAATTGTATGTTTATTCGCATATGGGTCATTACCAATAATTCTTACAACATTATCGTCTTCAGCACGAATTAAAATTTCTTGTACTGCAGCACCTACTAACCATGCATATAATGATTCATTTTCTGCACGATTACGTAATTCTTCTTGATCATTAGCAGATAAATCATCTAATTTATGGCGAGGAATATATCCATCTGTAAAATAATCCCCTTCAGCGTTTTCAACATCGTTTCCTTGTGCATCTGTAATACGTCCAATAGCATACATACGTTGTCCATAATTTAAAACAGCATTTGTATTTTTACCATCTAATGCAACTTTAGTAGCGATAATTCCACCATGTACAAAGATAGTTTCACATTCTTTAACGATTACTTCAACATCTTGTTCAGTTAAAACTGTACCTTCGTATAAAGTACGATCTTCTAATTCAAGATCTTCAGCTAGCACACGTCCAACTAATCCTAAATTATTACTTGCAGGCACTTCAACTTTATCTGGGTGGTTAAATAATGGATTAAATGGGAAAGCATGTACGTACATACCTTTTTCTAATTCTGCACGTAAAATGTTTCTTTCATCACGATGAATCATCGTACCACTTGGCATAAATACACTACCATCAGTTGATAAAATATCCATTGCTAAGCGATGTCCATTCACACGATTAATCGCATTTAATTTACCACGTAATTTAAATCTTCCCGCTTTTGTTAAATCATAGCGACGAGGATCAAAGAATTTTGCGTTCATTAATGAAATAGATCCATCTAAAGTTGGAATTTCATCTGAACGTTGGTTTTCATAAATTGATAGCAACGCTTCTTGTGTTGTTTTTACTTTATCTTGTAATAAAGTATTTTCGATTTCTTCGTATTTACCGAAGAAAGATGCATATAATGTAAGGTAAAGATTCATAAACTCACGATTTTCATCATCTTGAGCTACATCCTCTACAACTTCTCTTCCCATTGCTTTTAAGAATGTTTTGATTTGTGTAGTGTCATATGGATCTTCACTGTAATCTAAGTCGACAGACATACCAACAGCTTTAAATAAAACTGTTGAAAGCATTTTACGTTTACGGTCAATGCTCATATTTAAAACACGTCCTGTAGACGCTTTTTTCAATTCTGTCATATATTCTAACCAAGTACCACGGCTTGGAATTAATTCACAGTTATAAGAAACTCGTCCTGTTTTTTCATCATATCCAGTAGCAAAATAAGCACCTGGAGAACGAACGATTTGTGATACAATTACACGTTCTGCTCCATTAATGATGAATGTTCCTGTTTCTGTCATCAATGGGAATTCTCCTAAGAAAACATCTTCCCATTTATTAATTACTTCACCCGTAGTGTTGTCTGTAATTTCAAGTTCCATGCGAGCTTTCAATGGTGCTGCATAATTGCATTCACGATACATTGATTCCTCTGCATTGTACTTAGGTTCACCGAATTCATATCCTGCAAACTTAAGTTTAATATTTCCTCCATAGTTTTGAATTGGATAAATTTCATTAAAAACTTCCCCAATTCCTTCGTTCTTAAACCACTCAAAAGAATCTGTTTGGATTTCGACTAAGTTAGGTAATTCTAAATTTCCACTAACTTTTGAGTAATCACGACGCTCTGCCTTTTTACCGGAAGCGACAATACGATAAGGCTGTTTTTTGTCCATGTACGCCATCCTTTCTACAAGTTTTTATACCAAAATTAGAATAAAAAAACTATTTTATTTTTTTAGTATTTTGCAATTTACTATAATATCAATGGTTTGTCAAATTGTCAATGCTTTTTTGGATTTTAGGATAAAATATCCCTTTTCTTTATGAATTATCTCGCAATTTCCGAAAATTTCTTTAATTTTATCAACTGCACTCAATGCTCCTTGTTGCTTTCGGATTACAACCCAAAGAGTTCCTCCATCTTTTAAATGATCATACGCTTTTTCAAAGATTTCATATATAATTTTCTTACCAGCACGTATCGGTGGATTCGTTATAATATCAGTGTAGTTGTTTCTAGTTACCTGCGCATATACATCAGATTCATGTATGTTCACATCAACATGATTCGCTTTAGCATTCAACTTTGCTAATTCAATAGCACGTGGATTTACATCCACCATTTCTACATTCGCATCTGGATATGTATGTTTTAATATGATGCCAATTGGTCCATATCCACAGCCAACATCAAGAATGTCGTTTTGTAATTCTTCTTTATTTAACAGTGTGTTTAGTAGAACTTGTGTCCCAAAATCAACTCCACCTTTTGAGAAAACTCCATTATCCGTAGTGAAAGTATAATTAAAACACCAAAACCGGAAAGAGATTTCCTTCCGGTTTTCTGCTAAATGACGATTATCTGTAAAATAATGATTCATCGTTATCCCGCCTTTAATGTGACAAAAAGCCCGAAGGCTTTTTGTAAGTTATAAATTTTTTAAAAAGTTAATTATTTAACTTCTACAGTAGCTCCAGCTTCCATTAATTTAGCTTTGATATCTTCAGCTTCTTCTGGGCTTACGTTTTCTTTGATTACGCTAGGTGTTTTATCGCAGATACCTTTAGCATCTACTAATCCTAATCCAGTGATTTCACGAACAACTTTGATAACTTTAACTTTTGTAGCTCCTACGTCAGTTAATGTTACAGTTACTTCGCTTGGTCCTGCATTTTCAGCATCTGCAGCTACAGCAGCTACAGCTACTGGAGCAGCAGCAGTTACGTCGAATTTTTCTTCGATTGCTTTTACTAATTCATTAAGTTCTAAGATTGTAGCTTCTTCTAAATAAGCTAAGATGTCTTCTTGGTTTAATTTTGCCATTTTATTTTTCCTCCTATTAAGTACGCTGCATTAATTAAGCAGCAGCTTCTTCAGTGTCAGCTGCTGGAGCTGCACCTTCCTCGTTTTTGTCTGCAACAGCCTTAACAGCACATGCGAATTGACGTACTGGTGCTTGTAAGCAGCTTAATAACATTGATAACATACCTTCGCGGTTTGGTAATGCTGATAATTCTTTGATTGTTTCAACACTAACAACTTTACCTTCAACAATTCCGCTTTTTAATACTAAATTTTCGTGATCTTTAGCAAATTTTGCTAAAACGCGAGCAGGGGCAACTGCGTCTTTACCAAATGCAATTGCGTTTGGTCCTGTTAAATCTTTAACTAATTCGCTTGCTCCAACTTCTTCAGCAGCACGTTGGCTTAATGAGTTTTTATAAACTTTTAATTCAACGCCTTCTTTACGAAGTTCTCTACGCAATTCTGTTACTTCTGCAACGCTCAATCCACGGTATTCAACAACAACTGATGAATCTGATTCTTTCATTTTTTGTGAAATTTCAGATACAACTGCTTTTTTGCTATCGATAATTGCCTGATTCATGAACTTTACACCTCCTGATTTATATGTAACAATATACCCTTCAAGAGAGATATAAAACACCCGCAGACATGCTACGGGTGAAAGTTTTATAGTACTTGCTTTCTACCTCGGTAACATAATTAAGCATAATGCCGTTACTGTCTATGGTATATTGATAACATCGTTATTTTAAACTTTGTTTAAAAGTTTGTCAACCTTATTTTACGATTTCTACATGGATTCCAGGACCCATTGTAGTTGATAATACAAGGTTTTTAATATATGCACCTTTTACTGCAGCTGGACGAGCTTTAGCAATAGTTTTGTAGATTGCGTTGAAGTTATCAGCTAATTGTTCTTCAGTAAAGCTTACTTTACCGATCATTAAGTTGATGTTTCCTTCTTTGTCTACACGATATTCAACTTTACCTTTTTTGATATCTTCAACAGCTTTTGCAACATCCATTGTAACTGTACCTGTTTTAGGGTTAGGCATTAATCCTTTAGGTCCTAAAATACGTCCTAATTTTCCTAATTCACCCATCATGTTAGGTGTAGCTACGATTACATCAAAATCGAACCATCCTTTTTTGATGTCTTCTAATAATTCAGTTCCACCAACAAAATCTGCTCCAGCATCTTTTGCTTCTTGTTCTTTAGGTCCTTGAGTAATAACACAAACTTTTTGTGTTTTTCCTGTACCATGAGGTAGAACCATTGCACCACGAATTTGCTGATCAGCATGACGTGGGTCAACATTTAATTTAAAGCTAACTTCAACTGATGCGTCGAATTTAGCAGTATTTGTTTCTTTTGCTAATTTAACAGCTTCTGCTACTGAATAAGATTTTGTGCGATCGATCTTTTTAGCAGCTTCTGTATATTTTTTTCCAAATTTTGCCATAATTACTTACCTTTCGCCTTTCTTATCCTTCAAAACCTTCAACTTTGATACCCATGTTTCTAGCAGTACCTGCAACAATACGCATAGCTGCTTCAACATCGTTAGCATTTAAGTCAGGCATTTTGTATTCTGCGATTTCACGCAATTGATCAACTGTGATAGTACCAGAAACTACTTTTTGGTCTCCACTAGCTTTTTTAACTCCAGCAGCTTTTTTTAATAAGTTTGCAGCTGGTGTTGTTTTTAATACGAAATCAAAACTTTTGTCTTCGTATGCAGTAATAATAACTGGCACCATATCTCCATTACGGTCTCTTGTAGCATCGTTGAATGCTGAACAGAACTGTGGCATGTTGATTCCGGCAGATGCCAATGCTGGTCCCGGTCTAGCTCCTCCTGCTGGGAACTGAAGTTTACAAATTTTTGCAACTTTTTTGCTCATAAGACACACCTCCTATAATTTTGTTGTCTCATGCAGTGGTTTTTAGAAGGGTTGCACCTTCTCCCACGCACTTTAAAATACCACATTTGTGGCACTTTCTCATTTTAATACGTTTTATTTATAAATGCAAGCTTTTTTATATTTTTTTATAATTCAAATTATTTGTTTTGCAAATTACATATTTTCTGCATACGTAAATCCTTCGCCATGCACTTCATTAACATCATTAACAATCACAAAAGCTTCTGGATCAACACGTGAAACTACACGGTCCAAAAGAGGAAATTGTTTTTTCATAATTACCATCATGATTACTGGCTTCTTTTCTCTTGTATATCCACCTTCTGCATTAAGAATTGTTGCTCCACGATTAATATTCTTATATATTTCATCAATTAATTCTTCATATTTTTCAGATATAATCATAACATTTTTTGCTTCTTGACTACCTAAAGTCAATACTTTGTCTATAACTTTTCCACATACGCATACTGATACTAGCCCTATCATAGCTGCTTCGACTCCATATGTACTTGCTCCTAGCAACACAGTTGCCCCGTCAATACACATAACCAGAGTTGGCAGTGGAATATTTGTATATTTATTAATTACTAGTGGTGGAATATCCATTCCTCCTGTACTAGCACCCACACTATAAACAAGGCCAATTCCTACTCCAATACAAATTCCTGCATATATACTCGCAAGAAGAGCGTTGTCCGTAATATGTACTCCTTTAGCTAATTGTTCAAACATCACAATAAATACAGGATAAATAATTGTACTTAATATTGTTTTTAATGCAAACGATTTTCCTAAAACAAGAGCTCCAACAATAAATAACGCTATCGTCAAAAAGTTTATAACTAAGGTTGGTGGCAAGTGAAAAATTGGTTGTAATGCAACTGAAATACCTGCTACTCCTCCTGACAAAATGTTCAATGGTAAAACAAAGAAATTAACACCCACTGCAATAATTAAATTTCCTAAAATGACCATCACTATATCTTTTATTTTATTCACAAATTCTTTTTTCATAGCATCATATCTCCTCTTACTCCTATGTATTATATCACTTATCTTATATATTAAATCTTGTATTTCAAAAAGAGAATTAAATTTTTATCAAAAAACTTATTACTACTTTCTTTTATTATATTAATAATCTACATAATCCACTTTTTATAACCAATAACACTATACAAATTATTTTATTCTCTTCTCCTACATCTTTTAATTATTTTATACTCATTTAGTTTTCCACATTTCTTCTAGAAAACCCCAATAAAAAAACTGAACAGTTTCCAATGGACTTAATTCCACCAAACTGTTCAGTTCCATTATTTAATCTGTGTTTTTAAATAAGCAAATATAAACTTGTCTAAATCTCCATCCATAACTCCTTGTGTATCACTTGTTTCACAATTTGTTCTATGATCTTTTACCATACTATATGGGTGGAATACGTATGAACGAATTTGAGATCCCCATTCATTGGCTTTTACCTCACCTTTAATTTCAGCGAGTTTTGCTTCTTGCTCTTCAATCATTTTTTGATATAAACGACTTTTTAAAACCTGTAAAGCCTCTTCACGGTTTTCATGCTGTGATCTTCCATTCTGACATGTTGCAACAAGTCCAGTTGGTTTATGAACCATACGAACTGCAGAATCTGTTTTATTAATATGCTGACCACCTGCTCCACTTGCGCGTTTAGTTTCAACTATTAAATCTTCTGGTTTAATTTCTATTTCAATTTCGTTATTAAATTGTGGCATAACATCAAGTGATGCAAAAGAAGTATGTCTTCTTCCTCCAGCATCAAAAGGAGAAATTCTCACAAGACGATGAACTCCTTTTTCAGCTTTCAAATAGCCGTAAGCCATATCTCCCTCCACTAGAAACGTAATTGATTTTATCCCAGCTTCATCTCCAGGTTGATAGTCCAATACAGTTACTTTAAAACCATGTTTTTCTGCCCATCTTGAATACATTCGATATAACATATCTGCCCAATCGCAAGATTCTGTTCCACCTGCTCCAGGATGTAATTCTAAAATCGCATTTGAATGATCATATTCATGAGATAACAATACTTTAATTTCAAAATCATCAAAATTGTTTTTCATTTCTAAAAATTCCATTTCAAATAACTCGAATATTTCTTCATCAAAATCTTGTTTTAACATATCATGAGTTTCCTGTAAAGACGATAATGATTTTGACAATGCATCATAACAATCCACAACACCTTTAATACTATTCAGTTGTCGAATTGTTGCTTGAGCACTTTCTGGATGAATCCAAAACTCTTCTTCCATTGTTTTAGCAGTTAACTCTTTTATTTTATATCGTTTTGCAGTCAGGTCAAAGTGACTCACCAAGTTGTTTTAACTTTTCTTGATGAGACTCCACCTCCTGTTTAATTTCGTATAATTCCATATATATAACCTTCTTAATTATTGTGCTTTTGTTACTTCAACTTTCATTGCGAAGAACACTACTTCACGAGCAATACGTTCTTGCATTTCTTCAAACATTTCATATCCTTCTTCAACATATGCTTGTAAAGGATTATTTTGTGCATATGCACGTAAGTGAATACCATTACGTAATTTATCCATCATATCAATATGTTCTGTCCAGTTACGATCCATATTACGAAGTACAATTGCTTTTTCAAAGCGCATGAACTCATCTCTTACACCATCAATTTTATTATCGTATAATTGGAAAACATAATCACTACAATATTTTGCTAAATCTTCCTTACCACGTAATTCCTCAACATTGATATTATCTTCAGGATCAATTCCTAAAACTTCTAACCCTTGAAGGATTCCATCATAATCAATTGTTTCGTCATGTTTAGAACGATCAGTATTTGCTTCTACAACATCTACAATGACACGATCAATCATATCATGTACAATTCCATGAACATCATCATTTTCAAGAACATAATTACGTTGTGTATACATAATTTCTCTTTGTTTACGTAATACATCATCATAATCTAATAATTGTTTACGTACATCATAATTATAACCTTCCACACGTTTTTGTGCTTGTGTAATAGATTTTGTAACCATTTTAGATTCAATCTGTGCATCTCCAAGAGAATCAAATAATTTTTCAAATTTATCTCCACCAAAACGAACCATCAATTCATCTTGTAAAGAAACATAGAATCTTGAGAATCCTGGATCCCCTTGACGTCCACTACGTCCACGTAACTGGTTATCAATACGTCTTGATTCATGACGTTCACTACCTAATACTGCAAGACCGCCTAGCGCCTTTGATTCATCTGTTAATTTAATATCGGTACCACGTCCAGCCATGTTTGTAGCAACAGTAACACTTTTCGGTCTACCTGCTTTTGCGATAATATCTGCTTCACGAGCATGGTTTTTTGCATTTAGCACTTCATGTGGGATATGTTCTCTTTCTAATAATTTATGCACTAATTCACTTGCTTCTACAGAAATTGTACCAACCAATACTGGTTGTCCTTTTTCATATAATTCTTTTACTTCATTTACCAACGCTTTAAATTTTAATCTAGGATTAGCAAAGATTGCATCTGGATAATCAACACGTGCTACTGGTCTATTTGTAGGAATTTCAACAACACGCATGTTATAGATTTCTAAGAATTCTTCCTCTTCTGTTTTAGCAGTACCTGTCATACCTGCAAGTTTATCATACATACGGAAGAAATTCTGATATGTAATTGTTGCTAATGTTGTTGTTTCCTCTTTAATAGGAACTCCTTCTTTAGCTTCAATTGCTTGATGTAATCCATCAGAATATGCACGTCCAGGCATTGTACGTCCAGTAAATGTATCTACAATTACAATTTCATTATCTTGTACAACATACTCTACTTCATTTTTCATGATATAGTTTGCTTTTAAAGCTTGTGTAATGTGATGTACTAACTGTGTATGTTCGATATCATATAAATTATTAATTTTAAAATAACGTTCTGCATTATGCACACCTTTTTCACTCAACATAATTTGACGTGTTTTTTCATCAATCTCATAATCAGATTCACTTAAACGTTTCGCAAACATATCGGCTTTTAAATATAAATTTGCTGTCTTTTTAGCTCCCCCACTAATAATTAATGGAGTACGAGATTCATCAATTAAAATAGAATCGACTTCATCGACAATCGCAACATGTAATCCTCTTAATACACGATCCTTAACATCTGTAACCATATTATCACGTAAATAATCAAAACCTAATTCAGAGTTTGTTGTATACGTAATATCACAATTATATGCTTCTCTTTTTTGGAATGGTGATAATGGGCGTGAATTGATACCTACACTCAACCCTAAGAAACGATAAATTTGTCCCATCCATTCAGCATCACGGCTAGCCAAATAATCATTTACTGTAATTACATGCACACCTTTTCCAGCTAATGCATTTAAATAAACACACATTGTAGAAGTTAATGTTTTACCTTCTCCTGTTTTCATTTCTGCTATATCACCAGAATGCATTGCCGCTGCACCCATAATTTGAACTTTATATGGATATTCATGAATTGTTCTACGTGCTGCTTCTCTTGCGACTGCAAACGCTTCCACTTCTAAACTGTCCAATGTTTCTCCATCTTCATAACGTTTTTTAAACTGTGCTGTTTTTTCTCTTAACTCATCATCACTTAAAGACTTCATTTCATCTGCTAATGCCATAACAGCATCGGCAATCTTTTCTAACTTATGTAATGTTTTCTTTTCACCATTTAATAATCTTTCAATAAAATTTGCCATGAAAACCTCCATTGTTTTTCAAAATTTCATAATACATAAATACTTTATTATTGTATCATATAATTTTATAACTAGCACTATAAAAAAACAGGCAATGCCTGTTTTCTTCATTTTTTTAAAGTTTTACTATATTATGTGCTTGAGGTCCTCTTTCTGTTTCCTCTACTTCAAACTCCACATCTGCTCCTGCATCAATTGTTTTAAATCCATCCATCATAAGCTGTGAATAGTGGAAAAAAATATCTTTTCCTTCTTCTAAAGTGATGAATCCATATCCTTTCTCTTGGTTAAACATTTTTACTTTTCCTTGCATAATTAATCCTATACCTTTCTTTTTATTATAACTATAAGAATATTATAAAATATTCAACATAAAATCAACTTTTATCTCTTATAGAGCAAGTTGAACTTTTTGTGCTTGTAATCCTTTTGAAGATTGAATTACATCAAATTCTACACATTGACCTTCTTCTAAAGTCTTGTACCCATTTTTCATAATTTGAGAATAATGTACAAAAATATCTTGATGATCATCGTTAACGATAAATCCAAATCCTTTTTCCGAATTAAACCATTTTACTTTGCCTTTCATTTGCTTCACCTTCCTAGTCTTTTCAATCAAAGTATAGAGAACGAAGTTTTCTTTAGCAATCCTTTTTCATCGCATTTTTCGACAAGCAAAGGATGTGCAGCCAACACTAACGCCTCTATATTATATGTATGTGGAAGCAATTTTTGATATGCACTGAATATTGTAGAACCACTTGTACAAACATCATCTACTATTAATAAAGGTGTTGCAGGTATCACAATATTTTCATTTCGTTGCATTACCTGGGAAATAAGTTTCCTGTTTTTATAGTTTTGTAAAGATTGTTTATGATTATTGGTTTTATAAAAAGGTTCTACAATAGGTAATGTACATTGATTCAACATTTCCTTTACTGGCAAAAATCCTCTTTCCATCATTTTCTCTTTACTTGAAGGCATTAAGACGACTGTGTAGTGTCGAAATTTGTCATTAATTTTTTGAATAAATTCATGAAAAAAGACTTCTTTCAATGCAATATCTCTTCCTTCTTTAAATTGAAATATCATGGATTCTATAAAATCATTATATTCATACAATATTGTAATCTTCAAATTTTCAAACAATCCACATTTTCCTAATGGCACTAATTGTGCTCTACAAGCCCCACATAATAAACTTTCTTTTTGGATATAATGAAATATTGTTTCTCTTTTATGAACGTTTTTAAAGCAGTATTTACAAACATCTATACTTCTTGGTTCATTTTTTGAATAGCCGCTACACAACGTCGAATATCTTCTGTTTTTCTTTTGCATAAAAACACACCTTCTCCTGTTGGCATATGAATATTCCTTCCAACTCTTCCAATCATCTGTATCAAACTAGCCTCTTGAAAAACAGGGTGATCCGCACATAAAATCAAAACATAAATTCCTTTAATCGTGATTCCACGTTCTAAGATTGTTGTAGTAAGAAGAAAATCATACTTTTTTTCATGAAATTCTTGAATAATTTTTTCTTTATCTTCTGTCTTTGAAGTAAATACCATACATGGTAAAAACATATGTAAAATTCGATATAAGCAGTTTGCCATTTGAATCGTTGGAATAAAAACCAAAGATTGTACATCTTGCTTCTTACATTTATGAATAAAATCTAACATTTTAATAAATTGAAAAACAATCGGCATACAATAAACCTTAGGTTCTACTAAGGGAAAACCATGTGGCCTTTTAAACAATTCAACCATTTCCCATTGTTTATTCTTTACTTTATTTAACATATCTTGACTTGGTGTTGCGGTTAACATTACCTTTTGTCCAATACATGAATGATTTGCAATTGTTTCTAACACTTCATTATCTCGATATGGAAATGCATCCACTTCATCCATAATCAATAAATCAAACCATCCATGATATCGATATAATTGATGCATTGTACATACAATCAAATCTCCATCAGTAATTTCAGTAAATCCCTCACACACTGCAATAACATTTATCATTGGAAATGCTTCTTGCATTCGTTCTTTAATTTCTAAGACAACTTGTCTTCTACTAATCGCAAAACATACTTTTTTTCCTTGCTTTAAATACTCTTTAATTGCCTCCATTGTTAATTCTGTTTTTCCTGCACCACATGCAGCATACACCAAAACATCTCTTTTTTTATGTAAATACCCCATAATTTGTTTTACTACCATATCTTGCATTGGTGTTAGTGGATATTTTAAATGATAGTCACAATTTAATTTTCTTTTTATACAAGGTTTTGTTTCTGGAATTTCTCCTACATCTATTCTGCCAAATGCAATACATTTACGACAGTACCAAACTCCATGATCATTAAAAAAATACATTTCATCCTCATTCCCACATCGCTTACAACGCATAAAAAAAACACCTCATTATGTTATACGACATAATGAAATGCTTTTCGTTTTATTTTTTTGTTGTTTCTAAAAAATGCCAAGCATCTTTACACATTTCTTCTAAGCCTTTTTCAGCTTTCCATCCTAATTCATGGAACGCCTTTTCTGTACTTGCATAACATTGAGCAATATCTCCTGGACGACGAGGATCAATTTGATAAGGGACTTCAATATTATTTACTCTTGCGAATGTTTTTACAACATCTAATACACTATACCCATTTCCTGTTCCTAAATTATACGCATCAATTCCTGTACTGCTTAATACTTTTTGTACTGCATTTACATGTCCTTTTGCTAAATCAACAACATGAATATAATCACGTACCCCTGTACCATCTGGAGTATCATAATCGTCTCCAAACACATGCAAATATGGTAATTCTTTATTCGCAACTTTTACAATATAAGGCATAAGATTATTTGGAATATCATTTGGACTTTCCCCAATCAATCCACTCTTATGTGCTCCAATTGGATTAAAGTAGCGTAATAATGCAATACTCCATGTATCATCAGAAATAAGTAAATCTCTTAAAATATTTTCAATCATTAATTTTGTTGTTCCATATGGATTTGTTGTAGGACCTAATGGAAAGTCTTCAAAAATAGGAACACTTGCTGGATTTCCATAAACTGTTGCACTACTTGAAAATACTAATCGTTTACAATTATGTTTTCCCATAACCTTACATAAAGCCAATGTACTCATTAAATTATTTTCATAATATTTAATTGGTTTTGCGACAGATTCTCCCACTGCTTTATATCCTGCAAAATGGATTGCTGCATCAATAGAATTCTCATTAAAAATTCGTTCTAACGCTTCTTCATCACAGCAATCTGCCTTATAAAAAGTTACTTTTTTTCCTGTAATTGTCTCAATTTTATCAACTACATCTTCCTTAGAATTATAAAGATTATCAATAATCACTACTTCAAAACCTGCATCTAATAATTCTACACAAGTATGACTACCAATAAATCCTGTTCCTCCTGTCACAAGAATTTTCATTTTCTTTCCTCCTCAGTAATACAAATCAACAATCATATTTTATTATACCATACTTCTTTTTTCTTTTATATAAATAAAAAATTCTTCAATCTATTTTCATTTACAAACAAAAAATTATATAATTAATATCACAAATATAGGAGGTTTTCCCATGCTAAATTTATCAGATTTACCAATACATTCAATCATACTTGCACCTACCCATATGCATTCTTTTTTGAATCAAACATTATTATCTCAATCAAATGGAAAAATAGGCATACGTTTTTATTCCATTACTAGTTATATACAATCACAATCTTTAGTTCAACTTCCATCTTCCGAAGCTATTTTATTTGCCTACCGCAATAAAATAAAAGAACTATCTACAAACTTAGCTATTTATAAAGAAGCTGCCTTAACACCAGCTTTTCTAAAACAATGTTATCAATTTATCCAAGATTTAAAAATTTGGAATATTTCTCCACAATCTTTACAAGAAGATACACCCTCTAATAAAGAATTAAAAACTATTATTCTTTCCCTGTATCCTATTACTACATCAGGAAATATCCTTCATTCCAATGAAGTCCTTTTACAACATAAATCAGCATCTCATATTTATATTTACCCTAGCCTATTTTCATGTGAAGAAAAAAAATGGGTGGATCTTTTACTTTCTAATGGAGCACATATGTTAGATGACACCATGGAAAACATTTCTTCTTCCTTCTATCATGCATTGAATAAACGCCAAGAAATTGAAGGCTGTGCACAATATATTATTCAACATCAATTAGATGCACAAGAGGTTGCGATTACCATTGCCGATACAACCTATACTCCTATTATTAAACAGATTTTTCAACGTTATCAAATTCCATTTTGTGATTTAACATACAGTAATAAATCTAGTATATCATTACAACGATTACATATCTTATTATCTTATTATTTATTTCCAGATTATGACCATTTATTACCATGTTTGGATTGTGGTATTTTTCATGTTGATTATTTAACATCGTTACAAAAATACCTCCAAATTTATCAAAAGGATATTTTTCAACCATTCCATCATTTACATGAAATCAAACATACATCTCATATTTTAGATGAGGTTGATTTGAAAAAATTAATGGATTTAGAACAAGAGGCTGAACAAGCACGACTACAAATTGCCCCTCTTCTTCATCCAATTGTTCATCCCGATTCTTTTGAAACCTTATTCCTAGATGTTCTACAATATGTATTTGATAGTGTAAAAAATAATTACCAAGAACAGAGTGTTTTAGTTCAAGTACAAACCTTGCTTCAAGAAACACTTCCTTTTATACAAACAAATGAAGATATAGAATTCTTCCTAATCATTTTAGGTAATTTTCATATTTCTTCTGCACTCTCCTCTATTCAAGGTGTTTCAATTTCTACACTATCTCAAGGGCAACTAACAAAAAAACATCATTTTATTTTAGGAGCAACGCAAAATAATTACCCTGCTTTTCCAATAAAATCTGGTATTTTCAATGAAACCTACTATCAATCCATTCCTTATCCAAGTATGGAAGAACGCTATCAAAAACACCTACAACAACTACAACAATATCTATTCCGATGCCAACATCTATATATTTCTTATCCTGTAGGAACTTATGAGGGAAAATCACTAGAACCTGCACTCGAAATTGAACAACTTTTTGATCATCCTTCAATTGTTTATCCGTTACAAGAATCATATGAAGCAAACATCCAAAAGCCTTATTTATCTAGTGCAGTTGCAACAGAACTATTTGTTAAAAATCATACGATCAAAGGTTCTATTTCATCCTTAGAACGTTATATACGTTGTCCTTTCTCTTATTTTCTACGTTATGGACTTGGTTTAAAAGAACCAATGAAGCTTGGTTTTTCTGATTCTTATATGGGAACACTATCGCATTATTTATTAGAAACCCTTACTTCTTCTTATGGTAAGCAATATACACAAGCTCCCCTTACAAAAATCAATGAATTAATTTATTCCGAAATTCTAGCATTACAAGAAGTATTTCCAGATATGCAAGCACGTCTTCAAACAATGCGAACACGAATTAGAGAAAGTTTGTTACAAACCTTATCGCGACTACATGAATTTGAAGAGCATTCTCAATTAAAACCATTCCTACAAGAAAAAGAATTCCATTATAATTTTCCAATCAATGGTGAAGTTTCTTTCTCTTTACATGGCTTTATTGATCGTATTGACAAATATCAAGATATTTTATGTATTTTAGACTACAAAAGTAGTGCTAAAACATTATCTGAAACCAATGTATTAGCTGCTCTGCAATTACAATTAATAACATATTCAATTGTAACAAAACATTTAGAAAATAAAGAAATTTTAGGTGCTTATTACATCTCTTTAAAGAACGAAAATATTACTCATTCTGCAGGTAAAATCTCTCGTCGTAAGCCAATCACATATACAGAGATAGGAAAAGTAGAATTACTTGCCTCTCTACAAAATACACATCGATTAAATGGATGGTCAATGTCCAAAAATTTATCTTTGATTGATGATGAAGGGACTCATATTACTGGCATTCGTTGTAATAAAGATGAAGAAATTGTTTCAAGCAAATTATATAATTTAGATACTCTTGAAACTTACTTTAATAAAATTTATAAAATCATAGGAAATCGTATTTTAAATGGGGATATTTCTATCGAACCTAGCGAACATGCTTGTGACTATTGTGCATATCATGAAATTTGTAAATTTCATGGATTACCTTTTGAACGAAAACCTTTAATTGAAAAAGATGATGCAATCTATTGGAATGGAGGAAATGAAGATGCCTAAATTTAATAAACAACAATTAAAAGCTATTCAAACCAAAGAAAAAAATATTATGGTATCCGCTTCTGCCGGTAGTGGAAAAACAACTGTTCTGATTGAAAGATTAATGGACCTAGTAGTGAAAGACCTTGTTCCAATTGATGCGATTCTTGCGATGACATTTACCGAAGCTGCAGCAAATGAAATGAAAAAAAGACTTGCCGCTTCTCTACAACAAGCTCTTCAACAAGCAAAAAGTAGCGAGGAACAAGCTTACATTTCCAAACAGTTAACAAATATCCAAACAGCTCATATCTCAACAATTCACTCTTTCTGTTTATCCATTTTACAAGATTACTACTACATTATAGGTTTAGATGCAGAACGCATTTCTCATATTATGGATAATGGAACAATGGTACTCTTTCAAGAAAAAGCACTTGAATATGCTTTTCAGATACAACACAAACAAAACAATCCCACATTTGCTGAATTATGTATGATGTTTTCCACTAGAAATGAAAGTGATGAGACATTACGTACCTTAATCACAAACCTTGCAACTCTTGCGAATAGTCAACCAGATCCAGAA
>RCNI01000541.1_pt1 | contig 23038 bp, 16 predicted proteins | sample 2041151 | NCBI WGS metagenome assembly RCNI01 (sample SAMN09708214, study PRJNA481090) | feces metagenome | isolation source: feces | place: Antarctica: Albino Rookery | reverse complement strand
ATCCGGAACCGGAAATTCCGGGCGAGACTAAAACTGTTACTGTTGCAGAATTCCTCGCTGCTCCGGTCAGCGCTGCTCAGTGGTATCAGCTGACTGGTACGATCACGAAGATTGCCAGTGCAGAGTACGGAAACATCTGGATTGAGGATGCAACTGGTAAAGTCTATATCTACGGTCTCTGCAAGGCATTCGTTGCAAAGAATGACAAATCATTCGCCAGCCTCGGACTTAAAGAAGGAGACCAGGTGACACTTGCATCACTCAGAGCAGAGCATGCCGGTACGGCACAGGGCGGTGGAAACACTCCTGCATACTATATTTCTCATGTTCCGGGTGAAGGTGGTCAGCCATCCAAACCTGACGGAGAGGCTAAATGGGAGATGACCAGCTCCATCGCTTATGAGGTCGTTGCTGACGCATACAAGGAAAAGGCTACCATCAATGGAACAGCTGATATTCCGGTCCTGAAACTCGGTAAAGGCAAAGGTTATGGTAAGGCATCGCTCACGATTCCTGCAGGTACGACAAAACTTGGTTTCTATGCAGTAGCATGGAAGGGTGACGCTGCAATGCTGCAGTTCGGTAACGGAACGAAGGTAGAACTGGAGCGTGGTAATGACGGTGCAACTAGTACCAACCCTTATACGCTTGATGGTATCACTGCTATCGACTACTACGAGATCGCTCTTAAGGGTGACGAAGGTACGTTGACAGTAGAAACGGTAGAGCTTGGCAAGCGTGCTGTTATCTTCGGTATCAATCCAGTGAAATAGTCCGTATCTAAGTACGGAAAACATGATGAAGGGGTGTCCGGCTTACGGGCAGCCCCTTTGATTATCTAAAGACGATGTTTCAATTCAACCGTAAATTCACGCTTTTAGCGCTGTTTACCATAGTATCTCTTTTCTGTTCCTGTGAGAAACAGGAGAAGAGTGCACCTTCTTTGAGGATTTCCATGTCCGTATCCGAGGTTGGCTGCGAAGCCGGTTCCCGAGAAGTCAGGATTTCCGCTTCAGACAACTGGAAGCTGGATGTCCAGTACACCGGTTCCCAACACGGATGGGCAAGACTGAATGTCGAGTCCGGTGTTCAGGGAGGAGGAAAGCTGGAACTGTCATATGATGAGAACACTTCCGGTCAGGACCGCTCGCTCAAACTGGTCGGTACCAGTGGCAAGAAGGTGAGCGTCTGGAAATTCAAGCAGAGTTCCCGTTCTTCGGAACGGATTCCTTCCGATGTGAAGCAGTGTAAGCCGGGCAGCTGGCTGGAACTTCCTGCCGTCAGTGAAGCGGACGGACTCTGGTTCTTCAGTCACCGTCATCAGGTGAGGGGAGTGGAGACCCGTGACTGGTCCTACAACTGGGACAGTCGCAATCTGGTTGCCCATTGGGTCGCCTATCCGTTGAACAGAGGTCTCATCGCCGGTTCCGGTGTCCGGACGGACGCATGGAACTATGATCCTTTGCTACCTTCCCGGTACCAGCCGGACCTTTCTAGACCCTATCGTAGACGCCCTTGGCAGCGTGGACATCAGCTTCCGTCTGCGGACCGTCAGATCCGCTCCGAGAATCAGCGCACTTTCTACTATACCAACATGACTCCTCAGGCGGGAGAACTCAATGAGAATACTTGGGCCGAGCTGGAATCCCGCGTAAGATCTTGGGCATTGAAGTTCGATACCCTCTATGTCGTGACTGGCTGCACGGTCAGCAATTCCATAGGCCGTGTGGATGATGCTTCTGGAAAAGAGATGACTATTCCCGGCGGCTATTTCAAGGCCTTGTTGGGATATTCCAGGGGAGGAACGGCCAGCATGGTCAGTGCTTCCACAGGAGGTTACACCAGCATCGCCTTCTATTTCGAGAACAGATCTGCCGACAATGTCATGAAACATTCCATGACGGTCGCAGAACTGGAGAAAAAGACGGGTATGGATTTCTTCGTGAATCTTCCGTCCCGGATCGGTGAAACCTTGACCTCCAGGGTCGAGAATGCCGAAGATGAATTCTGGACTAACAATTGACACAATGAAACGTATAATCTACATTCTTTCCGTAGTGCTGCTTCTGGGTTCAGCCATGACTGCCCAGGCACAGGGAAAACATCGTAACTATGTCGTAGGTTTCTACAATCTCGAGAATCTTTTCGATATCTACGATGATCCGGTCAAGAACGACGCGGAATATACGCCGGAAGGCAAGAACAAATGGACCGAGGCCAAGTATCAGAAGAAACTCTCGAACATGGCACGTGTCATCAAGGAAATGGCCAAGGAAAACGGCCGCTACCATACTATCCTCGGTGTGAGTGAGATCGAGAACCGTCTGGTCCTCGAGGACCTCGTCTCTCAGCCGGCCATTGCCGATGCGAACTACCAGATCATTCATTATGATGGTCCGGACAGACGTGGTGTCGATGTCGCTTTGCTTTACAATCCGAAACAGTTCACTTACCTGGACAGCGAGTCCATCCCTTATACTTTCGACAGCCCGACCATCGACTTCATCATGAGCAAGGAAGAGCAGGAATATTTCAAGACTCGTGACGTGCTTATGGTTCATGGGCTGATCGAGGGAGAGCATTTCGCCATCTATGTCGCTCATCTGCCTTCCAGGGCCGGAGACAAGAAGGGCAGCTACCAGCTCCGTGACCGCGGCGGTGAGATCATCTACAACCATGCGATGGAGATGCAGAAGAAATATCCAGGCATCAAGATCATCACCATGGGTGATATGAACGATAATCCGACTGACACCAGCATATCTGTCTATCATCACGCCAAGGAAAATGTCGAGGATGTGACCGAGACGGATTTCTTCTGTCCGTTCATTTCCATGCTCAAGGCCGGCTACGGCTCATTGGCCTATAGGGGTGAATGGAGTATCTACGACCTGATTCTCGTGAACAAGAACCTGCTCGACGCGCCTGACGGCGGACTGAAGATCCATCAGTTCAAGACCGGCTATTATGGTCGCGTCTTCAAGAAACCGTTCCTGATCACGCAGAAGGGACAGTACAAGGGCTATCCTTTCCGTACTTTCTCCAACGGTTCATTCGTCGGTGGTTACAGCGACCATCTCCCGACCTATATCGTACTTAGCAAGTAATTCAATCAATTATAGACAAAATGTACAAGAAACTAACTTTGGTGTTCGCGGCATTGCTCTGCTCTCTTTCTCTGCTGGCTCAGAATCTGACCGGTGGCGTGAAAGGTACGGTAGTCAATCGTGTCGGCAGGACACCTATCGCGGAAGCTCAGGTGACTGTCCTCCAGCAGGGCGTCGTGATGGCTTCCATAGAAGCAGACCAGAACGGACGTTTCGTCATCGAAGGTCTGAACAACGGTATGTATGATCTCCTGGTCAAGGCTGCAGGCTTCGTCGACGCTCATGTCAACGTGACTGTGGAAGGATATGTCAAGGATATGATGTTTCTTTCCATGGTGGCTGAGCAGCAGGTCGAGGAGGTGGACGACTCCAGCTTCGCCGAGTTCGACCTGGATGATTCCGGTTATTCCGATTCTCCGTCCATCATCTTCGGCTCCTATGATATCTTCTCGAATATCGCCGGCTTCGGTTTCAGCCCGATCCGTTTCAAGAACAGGGGTTATGCCAATGAGACCCAGGATGTCTATCTGAGCGGTGTCAAGATGAATGATGCCATCACCGGCTATGCGCCGTTCTCCCTCTGGAGCGGCCTGAACGAGGCCATGAGAAGCAAGGAGAGCACTATCGGCAACGCAGCTTCTGACTATGGTGTCGGCGGTTTCAACGGCATCACCAACTTCCACGGCAACGCCCTCAGCGTCCGTCCGGGCTGGAGCTTCAGCGCATTGACCAACTCTGCGCTCTACCGTCTCCGTCTGATGGCGACCTATGCTTCCGGTCAGCTGGACAACGGCTGGTCTTTCGCGGCCAATGTCAGCGCTCGTATCGGTGGCAACGATTGGGTGAAAGGTGTCTATTATCGTTCCTTCGCTTATTACCTCGCTGCAGAGAAGAAGTTCAATGACCAGCACAGGTTGTCCTTCTCCGTATTCGCGGCTCCTGGTCAGCGTGGCGCGCAGAATGCTTCCACTCAGGAAGTCTATGACCTGATGGGGGACAACATGTATAACTCCAACTGGGGTTATCAGAATGGCAAGGTACGTAACTCCCGTGTCCGCAAGACGCACGAGCCGGTCTTCATCGTGAAATATACGGCAGATCCGCTCGAGAATCTGGAGACCAACCTGACTTTCCTTTACAGGACCGGAAAGAACGGTTACACAGCGCTTGACTGGTATGATGCTCCGGATCCGAGACCGGACTATTATCGTAATCTTCCGAGCTTCTTCTACATGGATGAGGAAGGCTACGGCAAGAATAATTATGAGAAATTCGCTTGGGCGCAGGAGATGTGGAATCCTGCCAATACCCAGTATGTCAACTATCAGCATGTGAACTGGGATCGCCTCTACAATGTCAACTACAACAGCGAGGACGGTCGGTCCAAGTATATCGTCGAGGAACGTCGTGTCGACCAGAACGATCTCAACTTGAACGCGGACTTCAAATGGAGACCGAAGGATTGGATGACCCTTGTCGGTGGCGTAGGTCTGAAATACAACACGACTCATTTCTTCAAGAAAGTGGACGATCTGCTCGGTGGCAAGTATTACCTGAACATCGACCAGTTCGCTGAGCGTGACTTCGCCGGTGACGAGATCAAGATCCAGAACGATCTGGATTATTTCGAAAAACATGGTGAGGCCCAGAAACTGAAGAAAGGAGACAAGTACGGCTACAATTATTTCGCGAATGTCGTCAATGCCAAGGTATGGGCGCATTACAACTACCAGAAGGACGGTTGGGATGCCGATGCCGCTCTGGAGATGGGTTACGACCAGTTCTGGAGAAACGGTATCTACAGGAAAGGCCTTTTCCCGGAGAACTCCAAGGGTAAATCCGAGTCTGCCAGATTCTTCACGGCAAGGGCAAAGGTAGCCGGAGGCTATACTTTCAAAGGTGGCCATCGTGTCTATGCGAATGTTGGTTTCTATAATGATGCACCGACCTTCTCCCAGTCTTTCGTCTCTCCGAGGACCAGGAATTCGCTGATCCCGAACCTGACGACCAGCAAGACTTTATCTGCTGACATCAACTACCATTGGGCAGCCAATGGCTATGATATCCGTCTGACCGGTTACTGGACCAAGATGTGGGATATGACCGATCTCATGAGCTTCTATGATGATACTCAGCACTCCTTCACGAACTTCGCGATGACCGGCATGGATATCCGTCACATGGGTATCGAGCTCGGTTTCAAGATTCCGTTCTTCGCGAAAGGTCTTTCCCTCCAGGGTGTCGTGGCTTGGGGTGAGCATATCTACACCTCCAATCCTTACATGACCCAGACCATCGATAACAGCGAGAAGGTCATCTTCGACAATCAGCAGCTTCCTTACTGGAAGAGCCATCCGGTCGAGTACAGGACGGTCCAGGTCGACGGTGTGGAAATGCCGGATCTGGACATCAACGGCAATCCGATCGTAGCCAAGAGCCAGAAGCATTATGTGCCGAGTACGCCGCAGCTGGCGACCAGCCTCGGATTCAACTACCGGACTTCTTCTTACTGGTTCTTCGACCTGAACGGTCAGTTCTTCGCGAATTCTTACCTGGACATGAATCCGTTGTACAGGACAGAAGTGGCTGTTGCCGGACCTGACGGTAAGGCAACCCCGGCAGAGATCGAGTACATGGCGGCCCAGGAGAAGTTCAAACCAGTCTTTCTTCTTAATGCCAGCATCGGAAAATCCTGGTACATCAACCGCAAGTACAACTTCGGTTTCTCGCTCAACATCAACAACATGACCAATAACCGAAACGTCAAGACCGGCGGTTATGAGCAGACCCGTCTGATCAAGAGTGCAGATACCAACCGTTACTATCGGTTCGATCCGAAGTACTTCTACATGCAGGGTATCAATTATATGTTGAATGTCTATTTCAGATTCTAATTTGACAGCAAGATGAAAGTAATATTTAAAACAGCGGCAGTGGCTGCAGTCCTTTTCTCACTCGTTTCTTGCGAAGAGTTCGGACCCGTCTTTACTGGAAAGTATGATGAGCCGGCATATCAGGAACCTGTAGAGATGGAAGCTACTCACTCTATTGCGGATCTTGTCGGTACCTACGAGAACGGCAAACCTTACAAGATCAATGAGGATATCATCATCGCCGGAAAGGTTTCCACGACCGACCAGCCGGGCAACTTCTACAAGAGCCTCTATATCCAGGACGAGACCGGTGGTATCGAGATCAAGATCGGCAAGAACGGTCTTTATAACGATTACAAGCCGGGCCAGACTCTCTACATCAAGTGTAAGGACCTGACAATCGGTCAGTACGGCTGGAAAGACAACCCGAGATATGGCGGAAACGGTATGGTCCAGCTGGGAACTTCCAGTACTGTCGCCAAGTATGAGACTTCCTATATGGAATCACCGCTCATCATCGACCAGCATGTGTTTAAAGGTAAACCGGGAGAACCGGTGGTACCGATGGTCCTTTCCGAGAATCCGGGACCGGGAGAGTACAGTATTTCCGAGCTTCCTGGCAAGGATGACACGCAGAAGACGAACAAGTTCGTCGGTAGTCTCGTGACCATCAAGGGGCTGAAATACGATAACCAGGTCTTCGTACTGCTTTATCTGGATTCCAACAAGGACAAGGAATCAGCCGATAATCGTATCTTCCTTTCCGACGAGAAAACCTGGGGCATCACCACTTGGGCGATGTCTAAGAGCAAGATGACCGAGTATATCCAGAGCGGCCTCTGGGACGCTGCGGAGATCGGTAGCGGAAGTGCTGCTTTCGGCACTGTCGGAGAACATAAAGGAGACGGTACTTATCCCGATATCGAGAAGAACGCCTATTCTGTCAGCCAGTATTTCAAGGTTGGAGACAAGAGCATTCAGGTCCGTACCAGCGGTTTCTGCAAGTTTGCGGATCGTGAGATCGATCCGGAAGTGCTTGCTGGCAGAAAGACCATTGATGTGACTGGAATCATCACTCTCTATCAGGGCAATATCCAGTTCAATCTGCTGGACATCTCCGGTGTGAAGGTCAACTAGCCTTTCCATGCTTGAGACGCGTTCTCAGGCAGGATATTTGAATTTGAAGAGGGGTGGCTGCATATCGGCCGCCCCCTTTTTAAAGTAGAAGCTAATGAAAAAAAGTACCATCCTAGCAACAGCGATCATGACTATGGTTTCTTGCACAGCATCGGAAGAGATGAATCCCTTCCTTTCGGAGTGGGCGACTCTTTACGGCATGCCCGATTTCGCCCGCATCAGGAATGAACATTATATCCCGGCTATAAAAGCCGGAATTGAAGAGCAAAAGGCGGAGATCGCCGCCATCGTGGCGGATCCGGAGGTCCCGACCTTCGAGAATACCATCGCTCCTTACGAAAGATCAGGAGCAATCCTGGACCGGGTGACCGGTGTCCTTTTCAATCTCAGCGAGTCCGATATCACCCCGGAACTTCAGTACGTCGTGGAAGAGGCCCTTCCGCTGCTGACCGGGCATGAGGATGACATCTTCATGGACAAGGCCTTCTATGAGCGGGTAGCTGTCCTGTACAGACAGCTCGATGACACGGTCTATACCCAGGAACAGCGGATGGTCGTGAAGAACATGTACAAGGATTTCATGCTCAGCGGTGTCGCTCTGGACGAAGCCGGCCAGGCCCGTCTGAAAGATATCAACAAGTCTTTGGCCGTGCTTGAGCAGCAGTTCGGCAATCATCTGCTGGCCGCGAACAATGCTTTCGAGAAAACCTTCGGCGTGGATGTCTCCGAATACAACGAGGTCATGGCCGCTACGGCTGACCGTGACCGTCGTGAAGCGATGTTCCGTGCCTATTCTACCCGTTGTCAGGAGGGGGAGAACAGCAATATGGAGATCATCAAGGAAGTGATGACCCTCCGTATCGAGAAAGCGAAGCTCTTAGGCTACGATACCCCGGCGAACTTGATTCTATCAGACAAGATGGCCCATGATTCCGGAACGGTAGACAAGTTTCTGGAGGAAATCATGGTCAGTGCCGTCTCGAAAGCCCGTGAAGAAGTCGCAGAGATGCAGGTGCTGATGGACAAGGACATTGCCGCAGGCCTCCTGCCGGCCGGTTCCCGCATCCAGGCTTGGGACTGGGACTGGTATGCCGAGAAGGTCCGCAGCGAGAAATATGACCTCGATGAGGAACAGCTCCGTCCGTTTTTCAAGATGGAGAACGTGCGTGAGGGTGTTTTCGAGACCGCCCACAAGCTGTACGGCCTGCAGTTCCGTCCGATCAGGAATGCACCGGTCTATCATCCGGAGGTGGAGGTCTTCGAGGTGCTGGATGCCGACACGACCCTCATCGGTTATCTCATGACCGACTATTTCCCGCGTGAGACGAAGCGCGGCGGTGCGTGGATGAACAATGTCCGCAACCAGGAGATCGTGTATGGCGAGAATATTCGTCCGATCATCGTGAATGTCGGCAATTTCGCCCGTCCGATCGATGGAAAGCCGTCCTTGCTGACTCTGGATCAGGTGAATACCATGTTCCATGAGTTCGGTCATGCGCTCCATGGTCTTCTGAGCCAATGCCATTATAAGTCTGTCAGCGGTACTTCCGTAGCTCGTGATTTCGTGGAATTCCCTTCCCAGGTCAATGAGAACTGGGCTTTCCAGCGGGAGGTGCTCGAGGGGTATGCCCGTCATTATGAGACCGGGGAAATGATCCCGGATTCATTGGTCCGGAAGATTCATGCGGCGAAGACCTTCAACCAGGGTTTCATGACGACCGAACTCTGTGCGGCCTCCATCCTGGATATGAAGTGGCATGAACTGAAATCCATGGAAGGCATAGATCCATTGACCTTCGAAGAAAAAGTCTGCCGGGAAATGGGACTGATCGGAGAGATCATTCCGCGATATCGTACTTCATATTTCGCGCACATCTTCAACAGCGGCTACAGTGCCGGCTACTACAGCTATCTGTGGGCAGAGGTGCTGGACAAGGATGCTTTCGAGCTTTTCCAGGAGAAGGGTATCTTCGATCCGGAGACGGCCGCTTCTTTCCGCAAAAATATCCTGGAGAAAGGTGGCGGCGATGAACCGATGGAGCTTTACCGCCGTTTCCGCGGGGCTGACCCGGACCCTGATGCCTTGCTTCGTGCCCGTGGTCTGATCTGATCTCTATGTCGGACAGAAATGTGATGAATAGCCTCCCGCGTTCGGCTCCGGAGCTGCAGGGAGTCCCTTCTGCGGCGCTTCTTGCGCTCTTTGAGGAGATGAGACGTCTTCCATCCGCCGAAATCCACAGCGTGATGGTGCTCCGTCATGGCCATGTGATCGGTGAATTCTGGCAGGAACCTTTCCGGCCGGAGTACAAGCATACCGTCTATTCCTGTTCGAAGACTTTCACGGCACTGGCGGTGGGGATCGCGGTCGGGAAAGGCTTGCTGGACGTGTCGGACCGGGTAGTCCAGTACCTGTCCGGTTATCTGCCGGCACCGGTCGGAGCCTTGTCGGAAGTGAATTCCCGCCTGGTCCGGATGACGGTGGAGGATCTGCTGACCATGCGTTCGGGCATCGTCTCGGACTGGGAACTCCGCAACCGTTCTTGCGAGTGGTTGAGGGATTATCTGGCGCTGCCGGTGAAGAACCGGCCTGGAGAGGTCTTCGACTATGATTCCATGTGTACTTTCCTGCTTTCCGCCATCGTGCAGAAAGTGACGGGCCAACGTCTTCTGGATTTCCTTCGGGTGGAGCTTTTCAGGCCTATGGGCATCGTGGATGTAGATTGGGAGCAAAGTCCGGACGGCTTCAATACGGGAGGCTGGGGACTGAGAATCCGTACCGAGGATCTGGCGAAGGTCGGTCAGCTTTTCCTGAATAAAGGTCAATGGGAGGGCCGTCAGCTGGTGGATGCCGCTTGGCTGGAAGAAATGGCGGCTCCGCATGTGGAGACGAAGTATGATGCTTACGGTTATCAGATGTGGGCCTGTGCGGAATCTCCGGGTGCTTGCCGGATGGATGGTGTGCTGGGACAGTATCTGCTTATCTATCCTCGCGAGGACATGGTTGTCGCCATCACTGAGATTCTGGTCTCCGGCGGTTGGCGGCATCGGGTGCTGCTGCAGGAGCTGCTTTTTCCGGAACTTTCGGACCGGCCTTCCGTGCCGGGGGAGGATTGCCGACGCTTGCAGGAACGGCTGCGGGATTTCATCCTGCCCTTGCCGCAAGGCCGTGCTTCCTCTCCGCTTTCTCTGTCCCGGCTCTACGGCTGGAATCATCCGGTGGAAGAGAATCCATTGGGCTGGGAGAGCATCACGCTGGTGCCGATGTCCTGCCGTCCAGGACTGCGTTTTACGGCCCGTCATCATGACGGGACTCTCATCGTGCTGGAATTCGGCTATGAAAACTGGCTTCTGCACGAATCTATTGCCTGCCCGCCTTATTCCATCAGTGCGCTCGGACGCTGTGACGGATTGAAACGACCTTTCCGAGTGGCCGGAGCCTACGCTTGGAGCGCGCCGGATACGCTCGTGCTCCAGGCTCATTGGGTTGATTGGGTCAGCGGACTCCGCCTGACGATAAAGCTGGGCGGAGAAGAGACTTCGGGACTGCAGCTTACGATCGAGGAAAACTACACCACTCCGCACCGGACCACCGTTCTTGGAGTCAGGGTATAAATGGTATTGGGTCGGGTTGAAAAATAAAGAAAGACAGACGTGAATCACTTCAGGTCTGTCTCTTTTTTTGCGTTATGAAAAGGCCAAAATCTTATTTTGGTTTATTCTGCAAAGATATAGTTTTTGCTACCGATTCTCCTAACGGATACCGGTTCATTCTGATGTACATTAAGCGTATTTTAGGGTATATTTGTAAAAACGGTCTAAGAAAAGTGGCCCGGAACCTTGGTTCCGGGCCACTTTTCGATTTCAGTCTTCGCAGGCTGTCCTTCCTGCTTAGATCAAAGCCTCACCGGTCATCGCTGCCGGCTGAGGGATTCCCATCAGCTTGAGGATGGTCGGAGCTACATCGGCAAGCTTTCCGTCTTTCACTGAATCTACTCCGGCGTTGATGACGACGAACTGGACAAGGTTCAGGGAGTGTGCGGTGTTCGGCGTTCCGTCATCGTTGATGCAGTAGTCGCAGTTGCCGTGGTCTGCGGTCAGCAGGACAGCATAATCGTGGGCGATAGCAGCTTCAACGACCTGTTTCACGCAACCGTCCAGGGTCTCGACGGCCTTGCAGATGGCAGGGAAGATACCGGTATGACCGACCATGTCTCCATTGGCATAGTTCAGGATGATGAGATCCTCTTTCTCCGTGTTGATGGCGGCAACGAGCTTCTCGGTGATTTCCGGAGCGCTCATTTCCGGCTGGAGATCATAGGTAGCGACCTTCGGAGAGTTCACGAGGATACGGTCTTCATTCTCGAAGACAGCCTCGGCACCACCGTTGAAGAAGAAGGTGACGTGGGCATATTTCTCGGTCTCCGCGATCCTGAGCTGGTGCTTGCCGGCTTTGGAAACGACCTCGCCGAGGGTTTCGGTCACATTCTCCTTGTTGAAGAGGATGTGCACGCCCTGGAAGGAAGCATCGTATGGAGTCAGACAGCAGAAGTAGAGCGGAAGCGTGTGCATGCCCTGCTCCGGCATATCGTTCTGTGTGAGGACTGCGGTGAGCTCGCGGGCACGGTCGTTACGGAAGTTGAAGAAGATGATTGCATCGCCTTCCTCGATCTTTGCAAGAGCTTTGCCGTCAGCACCGGTCACGACGATCGGTTTGATGAATTCGTCGGTGACACCGGCATCGTAGGAAGCCTGGATCGCTTCAGTAGCGGAAACGGCTTTCTGGCCCTCACCGGATACGAGCATGTCATAAGCGGTCTTCACGCGATCCCATCTCTTGTCTCGGTCCATCGCATAGAAACGTCCGCAGACGGTAGCGACTTTACCGGTTGACTTGGCCATCTGTGCCTCGAGGGACTCTACGAAGCCTTTACCGCTCTTAGGGTCGGTATCACGGCCGTCCATGAAGCAATGTACGAAGACATCTTCGATGCCCTGCTCCTTGGCTACGTTCAGGAACTCGTACACGTGTTCAAGAGAACTGTGTACACCGCCGGTAGAACAGAGTCCCATCAGATGGAGCTTCTTTCCGGTCTTCTTCACGTAATCGTAAGCGGCTTTGATTTCAGGATTCTCGAGGAGCTTGTGGTCGCGGCAGGCCATGTTGATCTTCACGAGGTCCTGATAGACGATACGGCCTGCGCCGAGGTTCATGTGTCCGACTTCGGAGTTACCCATCTGTCCATCAGGAAGACCTACATATTCTCCGCATGCATGGAGATGGCTCATCGGGTATTTCGTACGGAGTGACTCGATGTACGGTGCCCCCTGTACCCAGATTGCGTTAGATTTGTCATGTCTGCCCTCGCCCCATCCGTCGAGGATCATCAGTAATACTTTTTTACTCATAATTATAAAAGTTTAAGAAATTTACAATATCGGGAACCAGACGAAAGTGGCGGCATCCCACAGTGCGTGCGAGATGATCAGTGCACCTAACTTGTCCGGGAAAAAGCGGTAGAGGAGGCCCCAGAAGGCTCCAGCTACCATCGCTGCCATGATCAGCATGAAATTCATCTTCGGGAGATGGACCATCGTGTACAGCAGCAGGGTCACGATGAAACCGATGTTCTGGTTCCACTTCTTGCTGAAATCGCGCTGAAGAAAACCTCTCCAGAAAAATTCCTCCGCCGGTCCGATGATCAGGAGCAGCAGGAGGGCGATGACGGTCGGGTTCTCTTCGGCCCGCATCGCATAGATCATGTCGACCTGCGGTCTGGCGAAGTCGAACATCATGGAGGAAAGGAAATCTCCGAGCCAGAAGATGCACCAGAGTGCCATGGCGATCAGGATGCCCCATCCGATGTTTTCCAGATTGAAGGAAATCTTCAGCTGGTGCAGGTCCGGGCTGGCCCAGATCGCATAGCCGGTCAGGGTAAGGCCTGCACAGGTCATGCCGATCCAGAACGGAATGTACGGCGCAGTCCACGGTGAGAACAGGATGAACCACAGGATCATCGCCAGAACAGCACCTGCGTAGACTTTCTTCATTTCTTTTTTCGTCAGCGCCATAGTTTAAATGAAGATTCCGAGGATGAATGCAAAGGAAAGGATCAGGGAGAACAGCAGCTGCAGCTTGGCGGTGCTGATGTCCAGATTGGCGATCACATCCAGTCCGCAACGCAGGGATTTCATCATCATCCTGCCGTTGCCGATGGCGACCGGGAAAGTCAGGAAGATGAAGACGGTCCATACCGGGAAGATGCCGAACATGGACAGTACGCCGACCCAGACATAAGGAATCATCATTTCCGTGAAGTACCAGATGGCGGAAGCCTTGTGTCCGATGATCATCGGCAGCGTATGGATCGAGGCTTCCTTGTCAGTCGGAATGTCGCGGGTATTGTTCGTATGGAGGATGCCGTCAGTGATCAGGCCCAACGGAAGTGCCAGCAGCAGGACCGTCCAGTCGATCTGGCCGGTAAGGATGAAAGAAGTGCCGAGGGTCGGCAGGATGGCATAGGCGATGAGGATGATCAAGTCTCCGAGCGCGTTGTATTTGCAGATCGGATAGACGAGTGCGCTCAGCACACCGCCAAGACCGATGTACAGCAGCGTCAGCCACTCTCCGTAAAGGTGCTGGCAGAGGAAGATGAGACCGATGCCCATGAGCGTTCCTGCGGCGAGGAGACAGAGGCTCAGTCTCTTGATCTCGTCAGCGCGGAAGATTCCGGCGGTGAGGACGTGCTGACCGTAGGACTCATGACTGTCCACTCCTTTCGTGAAATCCTTGTAGTCACTCCAGGCGTTGCCGGCAGAGTGCAGCAGGATGATGTTGAGCAGTGCGTAGACGGCCATCCACCAGTTTCCGAGACTGATGCCTTTCCAGGCAAGATAGGTGGCAGTGACGATGATCGGCATCGTCGATGCCGGATAGGACCATGGACGGACTGCGAGCATCCATTCTTTCGTGCAATGTTTGGTCATAAAAACAGTTGTATTAGATTAATTCTTGTTTAACCTGCAAAGGTACGAAATTCATCCTATACTCTTATAGTAAAAAATAGTAATTCTTTCCAGTCGTCCTTAAAAGAATGGATGCCGCTTGTTTCGCAACAGGCGGCATCCGCAATTCTAACCTAAAACTTAACCTATGAAAAAACTATTCGCCAGAATTAGTTGCAATGATTGTGCCATTGCTCGGAATTTCTTGGGCGACCGTTAGAAAAAGTCATTGTCAGAGCAGGAGTCCTTTCAGATCCCGGATATTCTTCGTGCAGATGATGTTCTCATGTTCTGGCATATCCATCAGCTCATGCACCCAGACGATCTCGTGAGGAATGTGGATGGCGGTACCGCCGATGTTGACGACCGGTGCGATATCCGATTTCACGGAATTGCCGATCATCAGCAGCTCTTCCGGCCGGAGATCGTTCTTCTGTGCCAGCTCAAGATAATTCTCCTCATTCTTGTTCTCCATTACCTCGATATGGTGGAAATAGGAAGCCAGTCCTGATTTCCGGAATTTGTTCATCTGTTCCATGACGTCACCCTTGGTGGCGACGACCAGCTTGTAATGCGGCTGGAGCGCGGCCAGCACCTCTTCCACGCCATCCAGGATTTCCAGCTCGTGGTAGGCAAGATTCCGGATGATATCCTTGACACCCAGATAGATATGCTCCGGAAGTCTTCCACCGCAGAGTTCAATCGCGGCATCTGTCATGCCGATGAGGTAGGTCTTCGATCCGTAGCCGTACAGCGGAATGTTGTCTTCCTGCTTGGCCCAGAGCAGCTGCTGGAGTCCTTCCGGTTCCGTATAATCCGCCAGAAGGGCCGCGAACTGGTCCTCGGCGTCACGGAAGAACTGTTCGTTCTCCCATAAAGTATCGTCTGCATCGAAGAAGAGGCAGCTGAATTTTCCGTTCAATCTTTCCATCTTCTCAGTGTTTTTCAATCGCCATGTTTTCAAGTCCCTGCAATTTCTCGATCGCTTTCTTGCCCTTCATCAGTTTCTTGCCGATTTTCTTCGGAGCGTCCGGGTCCATGCTCCGGGCCAATGAGTCCAGTTTCCGGAGGTGCCCGGTGCTGATTCCTGCTGCCCGGGCCAATGAATCCATCTGCTGGAGGTCGGTGGTGTCGATGCCGGCTGCCTGGGCCAATGAGTCCAGCTTGCGGAGCTGGGTGGAGTCCAGACGGGCGCGGAGCGTGTCCACCGCCGTGCTGACCGGAGTGTCTTCCACTCTGCGGATCGTCAGGATGCGGACATCGAAGATCGGACGGTCATGTGCATCGGTCGGGAAGGCCGCGATGTCGTCGATGACATTCATGCCATCGACGGTTTCCCCGAAGACGGTGTATTCCCCGTCCAGGTGTTCACAGTTCGCCTCGTTCTGTACGATGTAGAACTGGGAACCGGAAGAAGATTTCTTAGGGTTGGCCCGGTCCCCCTTGCGAGCAGCGGCCAAGGCCCCTTTCTTATGGCGGTATTCCGGTACGAATTCAGCTGGCAGACTGTAGCCGGGACCTCCCTGGCCGAATCGCTCCACGTTCGCCATATCCTTGGTAAGCGGGTCGCCGGTCTGGATCATGAATCCGTCGATGACACGATGGAAGAGCAGGCTGTCATAGAAATGTTCCCGGACCAGACGGTCGAAATTCTTCAGATGTTCCGGGGTCTTCCTGTAAAGTTTCACCCGGATCGTGCCGGCTGTGGTCACGATGTCGTATTCCGGCTCGACGGCAATCTCTTCGATCATGTTCTTCTTCTGCAGGATTTCCTTCATGGAACGCTCACTTTCAGCGTGCTGCACATAGAAGATGCCGCCGATGAAGACGGTGACGAATGCTAGAGTGATTCCGATCACGCCCAGCAGTTTTTTAATGGATACCTTTCTCATAAGACTGCAAAAGTAATTAAAATTAGTTAATTTTGCTTCGTTATGGCAAATGCAATGAAACAATTGGCAGGCGAGACTGTCATCTACGGAATGAGTACGATACTCGCCCGTATCATCAACTTCCTGTTCGTCCCGTTCTATACACGGTTGCTGACGACGGAAAGTTATGGTGTAGTCACGGAGTTCATGGCCTATATCGCTGTGCTCCAGGTTGTTCTGGTTCTTGGGCTGGAGACAGGATGCTTCCGGTTCGCGAATAAGGAAGGCGTGCAGCCAGAGAAGGTCTATTCGAACGCGCTGCTGACCGTCTTCGGAATCAGTACCGCTTTTCTGGCCTGCATGATTGTCTTCGCTCGTCCGCTTGCCGGTGCGCTGGGCTATGCCGGTTATGAGAGCTGCATCATGTACATGGGAGGCATTCTCGCTCTGGACAGCGTGACAGCGATCCTTTTCGCCAAGTTGAGGCAGGAGCATAGGGCCTTCAAGTTCGCCATCTTCAAGACCATGAAGATTCTGACGGAGACCGGTTCCAACATCCTGTTCTTCTTCTGGTTTCCGGCCTATGCCGCTGCTCATCCGGATACCTTCCTGCTGCATTTCGTCTCCGCGACTCCAGATTTCAGCTATGTGATCTTCTCGATCTTCGTCAGCTGCATCGTCTGCGCGCTGCTTTTCCTGCCAGATCTCTTCCGCTTCTCTTATGCGTTCGACGGACAGCTGCTCAAGAAGATGCTGCTCTATTCCTTGCCGCTCATGATCGCTTCCTTGCCGGGCATCGTCAATGATTTTCTGGACAGAATTCTTTTCCGTTTCTTCGATACGGATCCGGAGGCCTGGCGTTCCAGTCTCGGCATCTTCCAGGCTGCAGTGAAACTTTCGGTCATCATGAACCTTTTCATCCAGATGTTCCGTTATGCGGCGGAGCCTTTCTTCTTCCAGAAAGCGAAAGAGAAAGATTCGAAGCAGCAGTATGCGCTGGTCATGGAATGGTTCACGGCTTTCTGCGGACTGGTCTTCTTAGGAGTGATCCTCTACATCGACATCCTCTCGCTCATTCTCGGCCGGGATTTCCGCTCCGGAGTCGGTGTCGTTCCGATCATGCTGATGTCCTACATGCTGCTGGGCATGCAGTTCAATGTCTCCATGTGGTATAAACTGTCCGGAAAGACCTCAATGGCCATCTGGATCACTTTGGCGGGTCTGATCGTGACCTTCCTCATCAACGTGATCTTCATGCCGCTGATTTCCTACTGGGCTTCCGCTTTCGGCCATCTGGCCAGCTATCTGGTGATGTTCATCGTCAGTGCGGTGCTGGGCGCGAAATATTATCCGATCCCGTACCGGTGGAACAAGATTTCAGGAACAGTAGTCTGGATGGTCGTGATCTATTTTCTTTCCTTGGGTCTGGACGCGCTCTGCTTCCCGGATTTCCAATTGGAAACGGCAGGAGCCTGGATGATTGTAGCGAAGCTCTTGAGCCACACTGTTCTGATTCTCATCTATTGCGTCGGCATCTGGCAGCTTCTCCGCCGGCGCGGTTCTTCTCAGTTATCGGCCTGATCCTGTCTATAGGTAGGATTTCGACCGTTCCTGTCGGCGGATATGCTGTGGTCTTGACCTGTCGTTTCTGTCAGCGGACGATGATTTCGTTCGCGAAGAGATAGGCTTTGCTGCCGTGGCCGGGATGCCATTCCGGTATTTCGCTGAACGGTCTGGCTATGACCCTGAGGTAGCGGACTGCGCTCTCCTGGAAGGGGAGGGAATAGGTCTTCGGTCCGTCCGGTTCGTGCTCTCCTTCGGCCGGGTAGCTCATCCGGGCGACTTCCTGGAAGTTCTCTCCGTCTTCGGAGGTGCTGACGATGATTTCCATCGGGTTGAAGATGTGGCTCGCTTTCTGTACATTCGTACTCAGCGTGATGCTGCTGCAGACCGGTCTGTCGCTCAGGTCAATGGTGACGTCCAGGTCTTCTTCTCTCCAGCCGGCCCAGGTACGGTATTGGAAGGCCTCTCTTCCGCGGATGCCGTCGGTCAGAAGATTGTTGACCTGCCGGCCGTAGGCGGCTTCCGGAGTTCCATTGACCTTATAGGGCTGACCGAAGGCCTTGTGAACACCGAAGTCAAGGACGAGCGGCATCCCTTGACGGCTTTCCGTCCATTCTGCGGTAGCGGTCACCGTGCAGCTGTCCCGGATCACGATAGGTTCCGTATAGATTCTGGAGGTGGAATCTCCAGAGATTTCGTAGCTGATCGGCACGTCTTTGTTGGCTCTCAGCTTCAGGAGGATCGTGCCCTTCTCTTCGCCGCGCTGCAGTTCATAGAGGGTATCGAAAATGTGCAGAGCATAGTTCCAGCCTTGAACGTCGTAGCGGCGGAACAGCTGCTCGGCTTGGCTGGTGAAACGCATCCAGCTTTTGTTTTCCGGCTGACACCATTGAACTTCAGAAAGGGCGGACATTCTCGGCAGGATCATATAGTCGAGATGGTCCGTGGATTTTACATATTCGGTCCACATGTTGGCCTGCACTCCGAGGATCCGGGCTTTCTCTTCATCGGTCATCTTCGGGGAGAACGGCTCGAAAGCGTAGCATTTGCGGACTGGAATGTAGCCTCCGATCGCCAGTGGCTCATTGTCCGTATCCGTGGATTGGTAATAGTCGAAATAGAGATGGGAGTCTGGAGTCATGATGGCATCGTGGCCGGCTCTGACGGCTTCTTCTCCGCCTTTCACTCCTCTCCAGGACATGATGGTCGCATTTCCCTGAAGCTTTCCTTCAAGAACTTCATCCCAACCGATGATCTTCTTGCCTTTACCGGTAAGGAAAGCTTCGATGCGGTCGGTTACATAGCTTTGGAGATAATGTTCGGCCTTGTGTTTCCCGTCGTCTTTCAGTCCGAGTTCCCGAATCTTGGCCTGGCAGTCCGGGCAGTTTTCCCAGCGGGTCTTCGGACATTCGTCACCACCGATATGGATGTATTCTCCTGGAAAGAGGTCAGCGATTTCCGTGAGGACGTCTTCGAGGAAACGCATGGAGGCTTCTTTGCCGACACAGAGAACATCATCGGAGATGCCCCATTTGTGTCCGACAGCATATGGACCTCCGGTGCAGCCGTATTCCGGATAGGCGGCCAGTGCTGCGAGCATATGGCCGGGAAGGTCAATCTCAGGAATGATGGTGATTCCTCTTTCTGCGGCATAGCGGATGACTTCCTTGATTTCTTCCTGGGTGTAGAAACCGCCGTATGGGATGTTGTCACAGCTGTTCCAATCTTTGCGGATCATGGTTCCGTGACGCATGGAGCCGATTTCGGTCAATTTCGGGTATTTCTTGATTTCGATTCTCCAGCCTTGGTCGTCCGTCAGATGCCAATGGAAGCGGTTCATTTTGTGGAAGGCCATCTGATCGAGGAATCTTTCGACTTCTTCGACACTGTAGAAATGGCGGGCAACATCGAGGAGCATGCCTCTGTAGTGGAATCTCGGGGCATCATTGATCTTGATGCAAGGGAGGGTCCATCGGACACCTTCTTTCCGAGCCTTTCCGTAGATGGCGCAGGGAAGCAGCTGCTTCAGGGTTTCGACCGCATAGCAGAAACCGTTCAGATCCGCAGCTTTGACCGTGACCTGGTCAGTCGTCGATTCCAGCCGGTAGGCTTCTTCTCCCAAGGTCTTGTCGCACAGGAAGACGAAACCTCCCTGCCTTCCGGTAGTGGTGACAGCGGAACGGATGCCGGTGTTGAGGGAAAGAGCATCGGCGAATCGCAGGATTGCTTCTCGGCTGAGCGAGTCGATTTCCGGTGCGATCCGGAATGGAGCTCCGGCAGCCTTGAACTGTCCGGTCTTGACGGTGATGTCATTCGGGTAAGGAACCAGACACAGGTCCTGCTGCTGGGCCTGAAGTGGATGGATGGCTGTTCCTGCAAGGAGGAAGAATGTGGATAGGAAGTGTATGAATTTCATGGATGGTGTAGTTTACAGGAACTCTCCGAGGGAGAGCATGATGAACTGAATGGTTATGACTCTCAGGAAGATGGAGAGCGGATAGACGGTCGCGTAGGCGACAGCCGGCTCATCTCCCTGGACAGTACTGTTGGCATAGTTGAGGGCGATCGGGTTGGCCATGCTGGCGCAGAGCATGCCGGCAGTCCTTTCATAGTCGATCTTGAAGATCTTGACGGAAAGGATGCCGACCAGCAGGGTCGGGACATAGGCCATGAAGAAACTGATCAGGACCCAGAGTGCTCCTTCCGGTTGGAAAACGGTTTCGAAGAAGCCTTTGCCGGCACTTAGTCCCAGACCGGCCAGGTAGGTGACGATACCGAGCTGACGCATCATCAGGTTCGCGCTCCGGGTGGCATAGGTGGTCAGATGGAAGCGTGGGCCGAAGGCTCCCATGAGGATGCCGACAATGATCGGTCCTCCGGCGATGCCGAGTTTCACGGGAATGCTCATGCCGGGAACAGGAATGCTTCCCAGAATGAGGCCGAGGCTGATGCCGATGAAGACGGTGAAGAGATTCGGGGTACTCAGGCGTTTCTGTTCGTTGCCGAGGATGATTCCTGCATTGTCGATCGCGTTCGATTCTCCGACGATGGTGAGCTTGTCACCGAACTGGAGACGCAGACCGGAGGAGGGAAGCAGGTCGATTCCGGCGCGGTTCACGCGGGTGACGTTGATTCCATACAGATTTCTGAGCTTGAGCGCACCCAGTTTCACACCGTTGAGATCATTCTTGGTGATGAGGATCTTTTTGGAGACCAGCTGGCTGTCGATGTGGTCCCAGTCGATGTCCTGTTTGTTCCAGTCCACATTTTCCTTGATGCCGAAGATGGTCTTGATCGCTTCGACGTCCTTTTCTTCCGACATGACCAGGATGTGGTCGTCCTGATCCAGAATGGTGTCCGGTCCAGGGATGAGCACTTTACCGTCTTTCCAGACTCTGGAGATGACAAGGTGCTTGTTCACCTTGCTCATGATTTCCTTGATGGTCTTGCCGTAGATGGCTGGATTACTGATATGGTATTCTGTGATGTAAGTCTTGATGTTGTGCTGTTCTGTCTGGATTTTCTGGTTTTTCCCGTAGAGCTTGCAGAGGGTCGCGATGGCGAGGATGACGCCGATGACACCGAAAGGATAGCCGACGGCCGTTGCCATCGCCATGCTGTTGACCGTTTCCGTACCTTCTGGATTTACTTGAAGGACAGACTGTTGCGCGGCTCCAAGCATCGGGGTGTTCGTCGCTGCACCGCAGAGGAGACCGACTGCGTTCTCGAAGGTGATGTTCGTGAGCAGTGGAGTGACGATGGCGCATGCCGCGCCTAAGATCAGAAGCAAGGTCGACAGGGTGTTCAGCTTGAATCCTCCGCGCTTGAAGGACGGGAAGAAGCCTGGTCCTACCTGTACTCCCAAGGCATAGACGAAGAGGATGAGGCCGAAGTTCTGGGCCAAGGACAGCATGTCCGGATTGATGTCCAGTCCGAAATGTCCGGCGAGGATGCCGGCGAAGAACACGAAGGTGATTCCCAGGGAAATTCCGAAGAATTTAAGGTTTCCAAGCAGCAGTCCGGTCGCGCTGATCAATGACAGCACGAGGACTGCTTGAATGAAGGTCTGTTCTGTAAATATGTCGATCAACCACTGCATTTTTCTGAACCGTTTTTTCAGGGCGCTAATATAGGAAAAATCCAGCGGTTCCGCCTAATAATATGATAAGTATCGGGTTCAATTTCAGGAACCAGGCGGCGATGAAGGCAGTGAGGAACAGCACCCAGCTGGTAAGGTCCGGGAAGTTTTCCTCGGTGACGAGCAGGACGGCCGCCGCGCCGATCAGTCCGACGACGGCCGGTTTGAGCCCGGTCATGATATTCTTGAACATCAGGCTGTTGCGGAATTTCTCATACATGCGGCAGATCGTCAGTACGATCAGGAAGGAAGGGAGGACGACGGCGGCAGTGGCGGTCATGGAACCGAGGATGCAGACCAGTTCATTGGCCCCGGCCTTGGCCAGGACATCGTAGCCGACGTAGGTCGCGCAGTTGATTCCGATCGGTCCGGGCGTCATCTGGGAAATGGCGACAATGTCTGTGAACGTGTTTTCGGCGAGCCAGCCGTGTACCGTCACGACCTGATGCTGGATGAGCGAGAGCATGGCATAGCCTCCGCCGACGGTGAAGGTGCCGATGATGAAGAAGGTGAAGAAAAGTTCAATGAAGATCACCGCTCACCTCCTTTTCCGTGTTCATTCCACCAGGTCAGGGCAATGACCAGGACGATGATGCTCAAAAGTATATATATAGGAGAGATCTGCAGAAAGGCGACCAGGGACAAGGTCAGTATGGAGAGGCCCCAGGTCCACCAGTTCCGGTTCGTCTCCTTGGCCATTTCCAGCATCGGGACGGCGATGAGTGCGACCACGACCGGACGGATGCCTTTGAAGATCTTCACGACGGTCGGCTGGTCCTGGAAACCGGAGAAGGCCATGGCGATGGCCAGGATGATGAGGAAGGAAGGGAGGATACTCCCTAAAGTCGCGATGACGCTGCCCTTGTTGCCGCGCAGCCAGTAGCCGGTGAAAATGGAAATGTTCACGGCCAGCAGCCCCGGTGCGGTCTGTGCCAAGGTGACGATATCTGTGAAATCTTCTTCCTTCAGCCAGCCTTTCCGTACGATTTCACTCCTGATGATCGGGAGCATGGCGTAACCGCCTCCGATCGTGAATGCACCGATCTTCGAAAAGGTCAGGAAGATCTGCCAAAGTGATGCCTTTTTTGCCATGTTTTCTCGGTTCTCTCGGGATATTTCTCCCACGGGAGACAAAAATAGAATTTTTTTTCAAAAAAAGTACGAAAAGATTTGGAGGTAAGGAAAAAGTGCGTATCTTTGCAGCCCGTTTGAGATAGAACGGCAGTTCATTGAAAAGATTGAAAGACAAGAACAAGTACAAGCAAAAAGTACCGAGAAATACAATAATCGAGAAGCGTTGATTTCTTTTACGAGATCAGAAGTGTCAGGACAAGCTGAGAAATTTAT
>RCNI01001200.1_pt1 | contig 23049 bp, 22 predicted proteins | sample 2041151 | NCBI WGS metagenome assembly RCNI01 (sample SAMN09708214, study PRJNA481090) | feces metagenome | isolation source: feces | place: Antarctica: Albino Rookery | reverse complement strand
CGCTGTCCAATACTATCCACAAGCTGCAGTAGACGTATTTCGCAGGCTGACTATCCCAAACTTACAAGATGATACCGATGCGATTGCTGAATTTGATTACCAACTGTGTCGTGAATTTGCATTCGCTGATGAAAAACCCGTATATGCTCTTATCCTAAATAGTTTTCATACGATTTATCAACGTGTTGCAAGTTTTTATTTTGTCTCGTTTGAGAATCGACAAAATGCGATCAGAACTTACAATTTATTGAAAAATGAGTGTGAGAGTAGGAATGTTGAGAAAGTACGTCAGATCTTATGCAATTTACAAGAATACAGTTATAAAACTTGGCGTAAAATACTAAACAGCCTTACACCTGAAAACGTAAATCATCAATATTTTCGTTAAAAATAAAAGACTTTCTAATACTATTTATATTATAAAATATTCATATTATAAAATGACAATATAAGTTTTATAAAATTATTGTTTAATTTTCTTATTCATGTTCACACTAATATCAGTGGAGGTATCTGTATGAGGTTATTAAAGAAAATATTACTTGTTATTTTATTTAGTAGTATTACATTATTTTTAGGTATTTACATATACGCATTCTTTGCTCCGATTGATTTATTGGCGAAAAGAAATAATATTACAATCTATGATTGTAATGAATCGATTCTATATGAATCTAATTTTAAACGTAATATGGAGTGGACACCATTATCGAATATACCAAAGAAAATTCAAAATGCCTTTTTATGCGTAGAAGACAAACGATTTTATTATCATCCTGGTTTTGATCCAATCCGAATTACAAAAGCTGTATTGACTAATCTTATACACGGAAAAATACTACAAGGTGGTTCCACAATCACACAGCAATATGCCAAAAATCTTTTTTTAACCAATGAGCAATCTATTACTAGAAAAATAAAAGAATTCATTTATTCTGCGCAATTAGAAATGCATTATGATAAATCAACTATTTTGGAAGGATATTTAAATACAGTTTATTTTGGACATGGCATATATGGAATTAATTCTGCAAGCCATTTTTTCTTTAATAAAAAACTATCTGATCTTAACAACGCAGAAATTGCGATGCTTGTTGGAATTCCTAATGGTCCATCCGTATATTCTCCACTTCTAAATAAAGAGCATTCTAAAAAACGACAATCTCTTGTTTTATCTTGTATGTTAAAAAATAATTTAATTTCTAAAGATGAATTACAACAAGCACTACAAACAAAATTAAAATTATCATCAAGTATTTTAGAATCGCCCTCTGTGAATCGATATTACATAGATGCGACTTTAGCTCAATTAAAACAATTACAATTAGATACAACTGGTCCCTTAGAAATTTATACGAACTATGATCCAAATGTACAGGCCATTTTAGATAATTCGATAAAAAATAATTTAGATTTAGATAATGACTTAGAATGTGCTGGAATTATCGTCCAACCATTTACTAGCAACATCTTAGCAATCGCAGGTGGAAAAGATTATACCATTTCACAATATAATCGAGCAATCTATTCAAAACGTCAAGTTGCCAGTACTATAAAACCATTGCTATATTACTGTGCTTTAGAAAATGGCTTTACACCTTCCACCCAATTTTTATCGCAAAAAACGACTTTCCAATTAGCAAACAATGAAACCTATTCACCAAGCAACTATAATGACAACTACGCGAATAAAAAGATATCGATGATTCATGCAATCGCAACTAGCGATAACATATATGCAGTAAAGACGCACTTATTTCTAGGCATTCAAACATTACATGATGCATTACAAAAGTTTGATATTCCAGTTAGTGCTCCTTTGCCTAGTGATGCTCTTGGAACGATTCCAATGAGTCTATTAGAAATTTCACGTATTTATACTACTCTAGCATCGGAAGGTTTATATCAAAAGCCATCCTTCATTTCTTCCATCGAAAGTAACGGGAAAACAATCTATAAGCATCATACAAACTCAAAGCAATTATTTTCTAGAGATCATACACTCATCTTATCGCAAATGTTAACAAGTCCTTTTGACAATAAAAATGTTGGGCATACATTTCCTTCCATGTATGGATATCAATGCAAACCTAAAATTGCCATTAAAACTGGTACAAGTAATTGGGATTCACTTGAAATCGGATATACTCCTGAATATCTTGTAGAAGTGTGGGCTGGATTTGATGATAATCGACAACTAGATAGTAAGTACTATCACTATACCAAAAATATTTTTTGCGAAATATTTAATGATTTATATAAAAACAAACCCTCTATATGGTACCAGCCAAGCAATCAAATAACCGAAATTAAAGTTGATCCAATCTCTGGAAAACCAAGCGAACTAGGAAGTGTGTATTGGTTTCATAAAAATACCGAAAACTATGCTAATCCATAAAATTCATTAATTTTTATTAATTTTTTTAAAATTTTTTTGAAAGTTCAAAAAACACCTATAATAAGCTTTTTTTTGGGCTTCATTCAAATTTTTTTAAGGCTTAATTCAAAAGAATTTTCTAAAAATCGGTTGCACTATTAAAAACAGTTTGTTACAATGAAGCCGTTGATGTCGAGGTGATAACATGAACTTTATTGAAAAAAACACAAAAAAAGTTGCATTAATTCTAGGTATCGCTACTGCTGTTTCTGCAGTGACTACAGTTTATGCAGCTTCAAATACAGACGGATGGCACAATGGTGTATACTTAGTTGATGGAAAAGTAAAAACATCTTGGTTATTCGAAGAAACTGGTGAAGTTTATTACTTAAATTCAGAAGGAGCACCTGTCAAAGGTTGGCGTACAATTGATGACAATACATATTATTTCAACGCAAATGGTGAACGTGTTAGTGGAAATGTTGTAATTGATGGATATCGTTATACATTCCAAAAAAACGGTAAACTATTATTAGGTTGGCAAGATGATAACACTACTTATTACAATGAATTCGGTGTTAGAATTACTGGAAAACAAAAAATTGATGGAAAAACATATTACTTTAATGAACAAGGAATTAAACAAACTGGATGGATTAAAGTAGACAATAAAAAAGTATATTTCACTAAAGATGGTTCTATGGCAACATCAAAAGTTAAAATCAATGGTGAAATGGTAACCTTTAACAAAGATGGTTCTTTGAAAAAAGGCTGGTCTAAAAAAGACGGAGAATATTACTACTATCAATCTGGAGTTCTTACAAAAGGTTGGAAAAAAATTAATGGTAAACAATATTTCTTCAACAAAAAAGGTCAAGCATTAACTAACACAAAATATAAAGGTTATTCTTTTAACAAAAAAGGTGTCGCTACAAAAATCAAAAAGAAAAAAGCAGTTCAACATAATGACTATAACTATAATTTTGAAACTTCAAATACTTACGTTGGAAGCTATGTAAGTAATGATGGTATTGCAAATGCAGCATTAGCACAAGTTGGTGTTGCTCAAGACTGTACTATGTTAGCAACAAATGCATTAGCTGCTCAAGGAATTTACTTCCATGGTTGGCCATGGGAATATAAATCTCTTGGAACAGTTACATCAAATCCTCAAGCTGGAGACTTAATCTATTATGATGATGGTGGTGTTGGTCTTGCTCATATCGCCGTTTATATTGGTAATGGTCAAGCTGTACATGGTGGATATCATGGAAGTACTGTAGTTGCGTCAGCATATACAGGATCTGCTCCAGTATTTATTCATGTTGGTAAATAATTTTAGATTACAAAAGCTCTATCACGTTTTTTAAAGCGTTTAGAGCTTTTTTTATACTATTTTGAACAATATATGGATAAATTGACTTTTACCCTTTAAACGCGTTAAAAAGCCTTATACGCTAATTAAGAATATATAAAAAAAGAGACGATCTTATAAATTGTCTCTTTTTTACAATTATAGTTTAATAAATTTTTCTACATCGATAACAAATATTGTAGCTCCTCCAACTTGAACTTCTACAGGAAATGATGCATAACGACCAATATCATAAGAAGCAGTGCTTGGAACAACTTCTGTACGTCTTCTACTATATTCTCCAATAACTTCAATTGCACGTTCTACCTTATCATCATCAGTTCCTACAATTAATGTTGTATTTCCTGCTCTTAAGAACCCTCCTGTAGTAGCAAGACGAGTTACCTGATAATTTTCTTTTGTTAAGGCACTAGAAACGGCAGGGCTATCATCGTTCGACATGATTGCTAAAATTAATTTCATGATCTATGACTCCTTTCGTATTATAGCTATATAATAGCACTAATGAAACGCTTTTACAATTCATTATTATTTTTCATTTGTTTTCAATATACTCATATAATTTTAATATTACTTCTTTTCTATATTTTAAAATATCATAACCACGCCTAAATGAAGTGGTATTAATTTTACAATAAAAAGCACGAGTATAACTCATGCTTTAAACATTAAATCTAAAGTGCAAAATATCTCCATCTTGAACTACGTATTCTTTTCCTTCCAATCGAAGTTTTCCTGCTTCTTTAACTGCTTGTTCGCTCTCTAATTCATCAATATCTTCAAATCGATAACATTCAGCACGAATGAATCCTTTTTCAAAGTCTGTATGAATAACACCTGCACATTGTGGAGCTAACATACCTTTATGGAATGTCCATGCACGACATTCATCTTCTCCAGCTGTCAAGAATGTACATAAATCAAGAATTTGATAAGCGGTTTTAATAACACGATCTAATCCACTTTCAGGAATTCCTAATTCTTGTAAAAACATATTTTTTTCTTCTTTATCTAAGCTAGATAATTCTTCTTCAATTTTTGCACAGATTGGAACTACTTGATTATGTTCACGATCTGCTAATTCTTTTACCTTTTGATAATATACATTGCTTTCTGGATCTGCAATCTCTTCTTCAGACATGTTTGCAATATAAATCATTGGTTTTATTGTTAATAAGTTAAATGCTTTAATTAGTAATAATTCTTCTTTATCTAAATCTAATGTTCTTGCAGGTTTTCCTTCTTCTAATACTTCTTTTAATTTTTTTAATACAGATACTTCAGCAACTGAATCTTTATCTTTATTTGTCATTGCTTTACGTTCAACCTTGCTTAAACGATTATCCACTGTTTGTAAATCAGCCATTACTAATTCAAGATTAATGATATCAATATCACGTATTGGATCTACACTTCCTTCAACGTGTGTAATATTATTATCATCAAAACAACGAACTACATGACAAATTGCATCTGTTAATCGGATATTACTTAAGAATTGGTTTCCTAATCCTTCTCCTTTACTTGCTCCTTTTACAAGCCCTGCAATATCTGTAAATTCAAATGTTGTATAAATTGTTTTCTTTGGATGAAATAATTCAACAAGACGATCAATTCGATAATCAGGAACTTCAACAACTCCTACGTTAGGTTGAATTGTTGCAAAAGGATAATTCGCTGCTTCTACTTGCGATTTTGTAATTGCGTTAAATAATGTTGACTTTCCTACGTTAGGAAGCCCTACAATTCCTGCTGTTAATGCCATACTATCATTCCTCTCAATGTTATCATTCTATCTTTTTTTTTGGTATTATGCAACCATTTCAATAAAAAAGAGATTGCATTTAGCAATCTTCTTGGTTTTCTTTTGGAGCATGTTCAATAATTCTTTTTAATTTTTTTTCAAACTCTACTCTTGGAAATAAAACACTCGTACCACACCCTAAACATTTTATACGAATATCTGCTCCCATTCGAATAATTTTCCAATGTTTAGATTTATGACATGGATGTTCTTTTTTCATTTCAACAATATCATTTAAGCCATATTCTTCTTTAACCATATACATTTCCTCTATTTATTTTCTTTTAAATTATAAGAATGAATTGTATTTTCTAATAACATTGTAATTGTCATAGGACCAACACCTTTAGGAACTGGTGTAATATAACTTACCTTATCAATTACATCATCAAAATCAACATCTCCACAAAGTTTATTATTTTCATCACGATTAATTCCAACATCAATAACAACTGCTCCATCTTTTACCCAATTACGATTAATTAAACGAGCTTTTCCAACAGAAACAATTAAAATATCTGCTTGTGATGCAACTTGCTCTATATTCTGTGTTCTTGAATGACATACAGAAACTGTAGCATTGTGATTAATCAACAACTGAACAAGTGGTTTTCCAACAATATTACTTCTTCCAATAACAACTGCGTGTTTTCCACTTAAATCACTCATTCCTATTTCTTCTAAAATTCGAATAATCCCTTTTGGAGTACATGAAATGAATGTTTCTTCTTGTAACATCATTTTACCTAAATTGTAAGGATGAAATCCATCTACATCTTTAGATGGGTCAATTGCATGAAGGATCTTATGTTCATCGATTTGTTTTGGCAATGGTAATTGAACTAAAATTCCATCAACACTACGGTCTTCATTTAAAGATTTTACAACCTCTAATAATTCTTCTTGAGTCGTTGTTTCGGGTAATTTTACCATTTCATTTTCCATTCCAATTTCAGTACATGCTTTTTCTTTCCCTTTTACATAGGAAATACTAGCAGGATTTTCTCCTACTAATACAACAACTAATTTTGGTAGTCTTTTTCCTGATTCTTTTAAATTTTGAATGTATTCCGTCATTTCTAACTTTAATTTCTTTGCAATTTCACTACCATATACTACTACACCCATAATTCATCTCCTATAATTCGTCGCTATCCAAAATAATTGTTATTGGACCGTCGTTTAATAATTCTATTTTCATATCTGCCCCAAAAACTCCTGTTGGAACAGTTAATCCGTATGTACGTAATTCTTCATTAAATAATTCGTACAATTGATTTGCTTGTTCAGGTTTTGCTGCTTTTTCAAATCCAGGTCTTCTTCCTCTTTTACAATTTGCATATAAAGTAAATTGCGAAACAGAAAGAATATCCCCATTTACATCAGCTAAACACTTATTCATTTTTCCATTTTCATCTTCAAACACACGCATTTCTGCACATTTTTTTGCAACTTTTTTCACGATTTCTTCATTATCACTTTGTGTAATACCAACAAGAGCTAAGAAGCCATCATCAATTTTTCCATGTACTACTCCATCAATTGTGCATGATGCGTAACGTACTCTTTGTAAAACAACTCTCATGTATGTTACCTTTTCATTAATATGTTAATATTTCCACACCATGTTCTGTAACAACTAATGTGTGTTCCCATTGAGCAGAAAGTTTACCATCTGCTGTATATGCAGTCCATCCGTTATCTTCATCAATATATAAATGATAATCTCCTTCATTAATCATTGGCTCAATAGTAAATACCATTCCTGGAGTCAATACCATTCCTGTTCCTTTTCTTGAAACATGAGATACCACTGGATCTTCATGGAATTCTTTTCCAACACCATGTCCTGCAAAATCCATAACAACACTATATCCTTTACTTGTTGCATATTCATAAATTGCAGCACCAATATCTCCTACATGACCCCAAGGTTTTACAGCTTTAATACCAACTTCTAAGCATTCCTTAGTAACTTCAACTAAACGTCTTGCTTCATCACTTACATTTCCAATCATAAACATACGAGATGCATCTGAAAAATATCCATGATAAATAGTAGATACATCTACATTAATAATATCTCCATCTTTTAAAATAATATTATCATCTGGAATACCATGACATACTTCATCATTGATTGAAGTACATACACTCTTTGGAAAGCCTTCATAATTAAGTGGTGCTGGAATCGCTCCATGAGCAACCGTATAATCATACACTAAGCGATCAATATCCCCTGTACTCATTCCTGCATGAATATGTTTTGCAACATGATCCAATACACCTGTATTAATTTCTCCACTTTTCTTAATTCCTAAAATATCCTGTTTATTTTTAATTAATTTACGATCTGGTACAATATTTCCTTGTTGTATCAATTCACGAATTTTTTCATCAAATTTTTCATGGCATTGTTTGTATTTTTTGCCACTTCCACACCAACAGCGTGAATTTCTATGCATTTCCATATATAACACCTCTTTACGTTTTATAGTATATCATGGATAAAGGTAATGTCGAATGATTTGTTTTTAATTTTTATAAAATACATCTAAAATATTATTTTGTAACAAAATGAAAATTTAATGTAACATTTTTTCTAAATGCATTGACATATATTTTGGTTTCCCTTAAAATGTTTTCAAAGGATGTGTACATATGAAAAATAGAGAAAAATTTTCGTCAAGATTAGGCTTTATTCTAATTTCAGCAGGATGTGCTATAGGATTAGGAAATGTCTGGCGATTTCCTTATATAACAGGTAAATATGGTGGAGCTGCTTTTATTTTAATGTATTTATTATTTTTAGTAATCTTAGGTTTGCCAATCATGGTAATGGAATTTTCAGTAGGGAGAGCTTCTAAAAAATCTGCTGCAAAATCATTTGATATTTTAGAACCAAAAGGAACAAAATGGAATCGTATTAAATACCTTGCGATTGCTGGTAATTATATTTTAATGATGTTTTATACTACGGTTGGTGGATGGATGCTAAACTACTGTCTAAAGATGGCAACTGGCAAATTTCAAGGTCTATCCACAAAAGAAGTAGGTAACGTTTTTGTTGGAATGTTACAAGATCCAGTCCAAAACATTGTTTGGATGATTATCATCACAGTTATTGGATTTTTTGTTTGTAGTAAAGGATTACAAAATGGAGTAGAAAAAATATCTAAATACATGATGTCTTCCTTATTATTTATTATGATAATTTTAGTTATACGTTCAGTAACACTACCTAATGCAATGGAAGGTTTAAAATTTTATTTAATTCCTGACTTTGGAAAAATGCTTGATAATGGATTATGGAATGCTATTTATGCAGCTATGAGCCAAGCATTCTTTACTTTAAGTTTAGGGATTGGTGCACTTGCTATCTTTGGAAGTTATATTGATCGTGATCGTTCTTTATTAGGAGAAAGTATCAATGTATGTATTTTAGATACGTTTGTTGCTTTAGTTGCAGGTTTAATCATTTTCCCTGCATGCTTCTCTTTTGGAGTAGATGCAAATAGTGGTCCTGGATTAGTTTTTGTTACATTGCCTAATGTTTTTAATGAAATGTCTGGTGGAAGATTATGGGGTACCTTATTTTTCTTATTCATGTCTTTTGCTGCTTTTACTACTATTATTGCCGTATTTGAAAACATTGTATCTTTCGCTATGGATTGTGGATGGACAAGAAAAAAAGCAGTTAAAGTAAATGCATTTGCTTTATTAATTTTAGGTGTTCCATGTGCACTAGGATTCAATGTTTTATCTTTTATCCAACCATTAGGAAAAGGAACAACAATTCAGGACTTAGAAGACTTTATCATATCTGGTAACTTATTACCTTTAGGTTCATTGCTTTATTTATTATTTTGTACCACACGATATGGATGGGGATGGAATCATTTCATTGAAGAAGCTAATACTGGTAAAGGATTAAAGTATCCGAAATGGATTCATAAATATGTAAGTTGTGTATTACCACTTGTAATCATATTTATTTTTATTCAAGGATATGCCGAAAAATTCCCACAACCATGGAGTTATATTCTCGCAACAATCATTATTTTAATTATCTTATCGATTCCATTTCAAGCCTGGAAAACAACACATAAAAAGAATGATACTATTTCTAAATAAGATTTGAGAAGTACCTAGTACTTCTTTTATTTTTATTAAATTTATGCTAGAATAACCACATCATTGTGGGAAAGAAGGCTTATATATGCATAACTTTTGGGGACATTTAACAACTATTAATCGACATAAATACTTAGTTACAAAACTATGTTTTCGTTGTCATCTATTTAAACAAGGGATTTTACACGATCTGTCTAAATATTCATTTATTGAGTTTTGGTCTGGTGTAAAATACTATGAGGGATTCCGTAGTCCAATCAATAAAGAAAAAGAAATTGTTGGCTATTCCCTTGGTTGGTTACATCATAAAGGAAGAAATAAACATCATTGGGAATACTGGTTAGATAATGGAGATGTTCCAAATGGTGTTAAACCATTAGAAATGCCAGTCAATTATGTTGTAGAAATGGTATGTGATCGCATTGCCGCTTCTATGAACTACCAAAAAGATCAATACACAGATGCAAGTGCACTAGAATACTTTATGAATGGCTATGATCGAGTCATGATGCACCCTAAAACTAAAGCATTAACGCAATATTTATTAGAGTATTTAAATGACCATGGTTTAGATCAAACAATCTATTATATACGTAAAGAAATATTAAAAAACTTATCTTAAATTATTTACTCATTTATATGCATTCAAATTCTGTGCTCAATATTTCATCAGATATTATCTCTAAATTATGATATAATTTTTATGTAGAATAAATATGATGTCTATATTTACATATTTAATAAAAAATTTTCAATTAAACTTTACAAACAAAACAAACTAAAAAATTATTCTACAATATATTCATTGAATAAAATGAATAATTTATTTATGATTGTAAACCATAAATATAACATAAAGTTATACTATCTTGTAAGAAGATATAAAATACTATTTAAAATCATTTATACAAACAAGGAGCTTAAAAATGAAATTTTTACAAATTACAAAATCTGAATACGATACCTTTCAAAAACAACATCCATATAGAGATTTTATGAATTCGGTTCAAGCAATGGATCTAAAATTAATGAATCATTGGGATGTTGATTATGTAGGAGTTAAAGAAGATGACAAATTGATTTGTGCAACTGCATTATCTTCTATCCCTGTAATGAAAATCTATCGATTTTATTATGCACAAAGAGGATTTTTAATTGATTATAAAAATCTAGAATTATTGAATTTTTTTGTTAATCAGTTAAAAAGTTACTTAAAAGCGAAAAAAGCTCTTTACTTATTAATAGATCCAAATGTTCTATATAAAGAAAGAGATATTGATGCAAATCTAGTTGATGGTGGATTTGATCATTCATATGTGATTAAAAATCTAGAAGCTTGTGCTTTTGAGCACCAAGGCTTCTCTAAGAATTTTCAAGTATTGTCTGAAATACGTTGGATGTTCTCTTTATATTTAAAAGATAAAACTGAAAGTGCTATATTAAAAGGAATGCGACAACTTACACGTCGTTCTATCAAAAAGGTAGATAAGGAAGGAATTAAAGTTCGTACACTCGATTTAGAAGAGCTAAAAATCTTTACAGATATGTTGGAACACACAGCGCAAAGATGTAATTTTGCATCTCGCCCATACGAGTTTTACTACAATCAAACAAAAGCTTTTGGTGATGATTGTAAAGTTTTATTAGCATACATGGATGTAGAAGAATTTCAAGCAAATTTAGAAAAAGAAATCAAGAATGCTAATAAAAAACTAGATGATGTTAACAAACGTTTAGAGCAAGATCCAGAAAATGAGAAAAATAAAAATAAAAAAGAAATGTTTGAACAAACAATCGAAAGTTCAAACAAGAAATTAGCCGAACTTCAAGATTTAAAACAAAAGCATGGAAACATCATTAATATGGCTACTTCTTTCTTTGTAACACAAGGAGATGAATGTGTCTACCTTTATGGTGCAGCATATGATGAATTCAGAAAGTACAATGCTCCTTATGCAATTCAATGGTATATGATTCAAGAAAGTATAAAAAATCATATAAATCGTTATAATTTCTATGGTCTATCTGGAGATTTTAGTGAGAATTCTGTAGATTATGGTGTATATGAATTTAAGAAAGGTTTTGGAGGCGTTGTAGAAGAATTAGTAGGAGACTTTATTCTACCAATCCGTCCACTTCAATATAACTTATATCAAAAATTAAAACATAAATAACATAAATAATAGATGATTCATTCAAAGAGATGAATCATCTATTTTTATATAAAAAAGCATCCTATAGTCTTTTCCATAAGATGCGATAATTTTTTTAATCTGTTAATTAAGCTTCTTCTTCTAATCCGCCAATCATCTCTAATAAACGATTTAAGTCTTCATTTCCATGATATTTAATCACAATCTGTTTATCACTTACTTTAACTTTTGTTCCAAATCGGCTTTGTAAACGTTGTTCTACTTGATTTAGATTAATGTCTCGTACTTTCTTTTCTTTCTCTTTTTCTTCTTGTGGTTCATTTATATTCTTTACTAATGCCTCAACTGCACGTACAGATAAATGTGAATCAATTGCTTTTTTAGCAACTTCTTCCATTAATCCGTCATCTTTTAATGATAATAATGCACGTACATGTCCCATGCTTAATAAACCATCCACAACATATTGTTGTACTGTTTTTGGAAGTTTTAACAAACGTAACATATTCGCAACATGTTCCCGTGATTTTCCTATACGTTTTGCTAATTCCTCTTGTGTATAACCTAATTTTTTAATTAGTTTTTCATATCCTTGTGCTTCTTCGATTGCATTTAAATCTTCACGTTGAATATTTTCAAGTAATGCAATTTCCATCATTTGTTGATCATCAAATTCCATTAAAATCGCTGGAATTGTCTTTAATCCTGCAATCTTACTTGCACGAAGTCTTCTTTCTCCCGCAATTAATTCATATCCTTTTATTGCTTTCTTTACTAAAATTGGAGTAAAAACCCCATGTAATTTAATTGAATCCGCAAGTTCATGAATTTTATCATCATTAAATTGCTTTCTAGGTTGATAAGGATTTGGTTTCACTTCATTTACAGGCACTTCAAACTTATTATCTTCATGTACTTCTGTTTTTCCTTGTTGAATATCTTCTAAAACATTACTTACATCTTCACCGAAGATAGCAGATAATCCTTTTCCTAATCTAGAATTAGTTTCTTTTTTTGTCATATCCTTTACCTCCCATTACGCTTTAGATTTTTTATTCATCTTTACAACTTCATTTGCTAATCCTGCATAAGCTTTTGCTCCTTCACAACGAACATCATATTCAAATATAGACATTCCTCTAGAAGGTGCTTCACTTAATTTAACATTTCTTGGGATATATGTTTTATATACACGGTCTTTAAAATGTTGTCGAACTTCTTGTTGTACTTCTACACTTAATTTTGTACGTGCATCATACATTGTTAATATAACACCCTCAATCATTAAATTCTTATTAAACAATTGCTGTACAAGACGAATTGTTAACAATAATTGCGTAACACCTTCCAATGCATAATATTCACATTGAACAGGTATAATTACAGAATCAGCTGCAGTTAATGCATTTGTATTTAATAATCCTAATGATGGTGGACAATCAATAATAATGAAGTCATATTCATCTTTTACTTGATCCAACTTTTTCTTTAATAATTCTTCTTTCCCGACTTCAAATTTTACCATTTGTAAATCTGCACCAGCTAACGAGATATTTGCTGGAACAATATCAATTGGAGGAGCACTTAATTGTTTACGAATATCACTAACTTCATAATCTTCCATAATCAGATTATAAACAGAAAGCTTATCTTCTCCAACACCTGCTCCAACGCCTTGAGTTGCATTTCCTTGTGGATCAAAATCTACTAATAATACTTTATTCCCTAAATACCCTAATCCAGAAGCCAGGTTAATCGATGTTGTCGTTTTCCCTACTCCACCTTTTTGATTTGAAATAGCAATAATTTTTCCCATATATAACCAGCCTTTCTATTTTGGAATACGAACGATAATAACCACTTCATTTTCACGTTCTTCTTCCTGCATTGACGCCTCACAACCTGCACGATTTACCATTTGTACAGCTTGATGCAACGTATTAATCGCAATGCGAATATTTTTACTGATTCCTTTCAGCATAACTTTTTTCTTACTCTTAGGACCTTGTTCCATCTCTTTTAACATTTTTTCAGTTTGTGCAACAGTAAGTCCTTTCTTTTCAATTTTCTTTAATGCATCTTTTTGTTTTTCTTCATCTAAACCAACCAACGCTCTAGCATGACGTTCACTAATACGATGCATATTAACTGCATCTTGAACCTCTTCATTTAAATTAAGTAATCGAATTTTATTCGCAATAGAACTTTGTGATTTCCCAATTCGCAACGCAAGTTGTGATTGATTTAATCCTGTATATTTCATAATATCTAAATATGATTTTGCTTCTTCAATTGCACTTAAATTTTCTCTTTGAATATTTTCAACTAAAGCAAGTTCAGCCATTTGCACTTCATCCGCATCCATAATATTGACTGGAACTTCCACAGCACCATTCAAACACATTGCACGAAATCTTCTTTCCCCTGCAATAATTTGATACTTCCCGTTCGCTTCTCTTACTGTGATTGGTTGAATTATTTTCACGAATTGATTGTGCCAAATCCATCAATGCATCATTATCAAATTCTAAACGAGGTTGATAAGGATTTGGTTCAATCAAATCGATTGCGATCATCTTTGTTTCTTTCATTTTCTTCCTCCTTAAAGGGGATTCTTTTTAATCTTAGCAAATGCTCTTGGGTATTTCTTTGGTGTTGGATTTACTTTTTCAAAAACAAAATTAACTCTTTTTGAACCATCACTTAACACCTTTTCATCCATTTGCTTCTTTTCACATCCTAATATATGTATTGCTTTTTCAGCTAATTGATATTCCTCTAATGCATTTGCACCTTTTAATGCTAAAAACATTCCACCTTGTTTCACAAGTGGAATACATAATTCTGAAAGCATTGGTAAATTTGCAACAGCTCTTGCACTAACAATATCAAAACTTTCTCGATGATCTTTTGCATAATCTTCTGCTCTTGCATGAACACAAGTAACATCATCTAATCCAAGTTCAGTACATAATGCATTTAGAAATGTGACTCTTTTCCCTAATGTTTCAACAATTGTAACTTTTAAATCTGGATATACAATTTTCAATGGGATACTTGGGAACCCTGCTCCTGCACCCACATCACAAAAACTTCCTTTTAACTCGACATCAAAGGAGGGTAAAATTGAATCTAAAAAGTGTTTTTCATATATTTCATCTATATCGGTGATTGCTGTAAGATTCATTTTTTCATTCCACTCAACTAGCATTTTGGCATATTTTTCAAACTGCATTAGTTGTGTTTCATTTAAATTAACACCGTATTCTTTTACTTTTTGATAAAAATCTTCTTTATGAAATGTTTTGGACATACTATCCCTCCAGTATTTATTATTATAGCAAACTTACCATATGAACTAAACCTTTTCTTTGCTTTTTTATTGTATTTATCAATTTTCTTAATATAAAAAATTTTTATTCAAAATTTAAGGTAATTTATATTTTAAATAAATTTTACTATTCTTATAATTTCACGTTTTATATAAGAAACATATTGAAAAAAAGCCTTTTATTACAATTCAATTGAATAAAAGGCTTTTCTATTTACTTTTATATTTATCACGATTTTACAATGTCTTTGTATATAGCCTAATCTTTTTTCTTTCGCGATTATTACTAAATTACAATACATCATATCCAACCGCTACGTATTTGTTTCATGTTCTCCACACAGGTCTTTTTACAATCATTATACATTTAGATTTCTTCATCCTTATTTTTTTGCCTATGCTTCAAATCTATCTATTTTGCTAGATCTGCTTGAATTTCTTCTTGCAGTATATAGATGTTAGATCTATATACCAATGGAACAATACTCTGGAGATTATTACATCCCTGTAATTGAAAACATCACTATTTTCTTTTCCTGATACCTGTTTTGCTTTCACCAAATTTTCTTCAGGCTTTAACTTCCGATGATCCACACCGTATTTTCGAAATTGTTAATAAAGCGATATTTCTTCTTTTCGATAAGTACCTCTACAAGATACCCTTTCACGCATCAATCAAGAATAAGTTTCGGTCTATTAACTAATTAAACATCCCATTTTCTCACCGCTCTCCTTTTTATTACTCTTTCTTTTCTTTACACTTTCATTATATATTTAAAAGCCATTATGTAAACAACAATGGTATGTTCGACTGTATTGTGGAAAGATTGGATTTTTTATTTTGTTAGTTTTCTAACTTTATCGATGATCTCTTGTCTACGCAATCTTGCGAATGGTAATGGAGTTTGATTTACATAAACCGTATCAGATTCAAATTTTGTGATATATTGAAGATTTACTAAAAAACTAGAATGTATTCTCAAAAATTGATATTTTTCAAAGTATGCTTCAGCATCACTAATATTTTTACGTTCGCTAAATTCTCCTCTTTTCGTATGATAAATTAAATTCTTATTTTCTTTTTCAATATAATATATTTCTTTTATTTTTAACGGTACACTTACATGATTATAAGAAAAGAAATATTCATCATCATTTTTCATTTTTCTCTTTATACAAGGATATACGTTTGCTAATTCTTTTTTTAGTTCTTTTCTATTCACATATAATATTTGATTATAATCATGAAACTCATAATCTAAATTTTTAGATGTAGTAAATACAATGACACGTTCTGGATAAGGATGAATAAATCCTTCAGTAACTCTTGGAGTATCAAATTTATCTTGTAAAATCAAGATATTATATTCTCTCTCCATTTGTGCTTTTGCCAATTGTGAGATTTTTGTGAAATAATGAAATGTCCAGTCTTCCTCTTTTAAAATTTCTCCTAATTCAAAGATAATATTTTTCGCATTCTCTTCATTTTCTAAAATTGCAATTCTTAACATAAGCATCACCTCATTCTGAATTTTTATATTTATATCTAACATCATTATATCAATAAAAAAAGTATAATTCCAAAAGAATTATACTAGTTTTCAATCGTTTCTCTCCAGATTTTAGCTCCTAATGAAGTTAACTTTTCATCAATATGTTCATATCCTCTTTCAATATGATAAATATTTCGAATCGTTGTAACTCCATCAGCAATCAATCCTGCAATAACCAAACATGCACCACAACGTAAATCTGTTGCTGTTACATCAGCACCAAATAATGGTGTTGGTCCATTAATCATTGAACTTGGAATCATTACATTAATCTTAGCTCCCATTTTCGCTAATTCCTGGCAATGTTTAAAGCGTTCTGTATAAATTGTTTCTGTTACAATTGATTGCCCCTGTGCTTGCGTTAAAAGGGCAGTTAATGGTTGTTGAATATCTGTTGCAAATCCTGGATATGGAAGTGTCATAATATCTGTAGATTTTAGATTATCTAAACTACCACGAATACGAATTCGATCAATTCCTATTTCCATATCTACACCAATTTCATCTAATTTACTTAATAAAGACTCTAAATGATGAGGAATAATGTTTTCTATTACAACTTCATCCGCAGCAGCTGCAGCCATTACAATATAAGTAGCAGCTTCAATACGATCTGGAATAATTTCATGGAAACATCCATTTAATTGATCTACTCCTTCAATACTAATCATATTTGTTCCTGCACCACGAATTTTTGCACCCATTTTATTTAATAAAGTTGCTACATCGATAATTTCAGGTTCTTTTGCTGCATTTTCAATAACAGTTTTTCCTTTTGCATGTACTGCTGCCATCATAATATTAATAGTTGCTCCAACGCTTGCAATATCTAAGAAAATTTTATTTCCTACCAACTCTGGCGCATCTAATATATAACATCCGTGATCATAAGTAACTGTTGCACCTAATGATTCAAATCCCTTTAAATGTAAATCAATTGGTCTTGGGCCTAAATAACATCCTCCAGGCATGCGTATTTCAACATGTCCATATTTTCCTAAAAGTGCCCCCATAAAATAGTAAGATGCTCTTAATTTATTAACTGCATCATGCACTAATGGTTTATTTTTCATTTCTGTTGGATCAATGACAAGACTATCAAAAGATCGCTTATCTACAATAACTCCTAAATCACGAAGAAGTACAGATAAAGAATCAACATCTGAAATGCTAGGTACCCCACAAATTGTTACAGGTCCATTTGCTAATATTGCTGCTGGAATCAATGCAACTGTTGCATTTTTTGAGCCACTAATTCTAACCGTCCCATTTAATTTATGTTTTCCTTCTATTTTGATAACTTCTTCCATTTTTTTCTCCTTCCAGTATTTCTATATTATTCTCTAAACTATCCATTGTGATAGTTATTCATATCATTTTTTCTTATTTAAAACTAAATTTCTTCCTATAATTTATATAATGCCATATAAGAAGTGTTTTTATTATAACATACTCTTTAATTTCTTGATAAACTTCTTTAAGATTTTCTGATTTTTTTCCAATCATTTTATGATTTTCCAAATTCTATTTTGTTTTTCGCATTTCCATATAAATTATTTTAAATTTCTTTTCATTTTAATTAGTAAATGTAATATTATTTTGCTATAATAAATGACAGTGATTAACTTCATTAAGGGAGTGTGAAAAAATGAATAAAATTGCTTTCGACAACGACAAATATTTAGAACTTCAATCAAAACACATTTTAGAAAGAATTTCTAAATTTGATAATAAGCTATATCTTGAATTTGGTGGTAAATTATTCGATGATAACCACGCTGCACGTGTATTACCTGGTTTTCAGCCAGATAGTAAATTAAAAATGCTTTTACAATTAAAAGATCAAGTAGAAATTGTAATTGCTGTAGGTGCAAATGATATTGAAAAAAATAAAATCCGTGGAGATATGGGAATTCCTTATGACGTAGAAGTACTTCGTTTAATTGATGCATTTAGAGGAACTGGATTATTTGTAGGAAGTGTTGTTATTACACGTTACGAAAATCAAGAATCAGCAAATGCTTTTAAGAATCATTTGGAAAATTTAGGAGTACGTGTTTACTTACATTATCAAATTCCTGGATATCCAAACAACATTCCTTTAATTGTTTCAGATGAAGGATATGGAAAAAATGAATATATTGAAACAAGTCGTCCATTAATTGTTGTAACAGCTCCTGGCCCAGGATCTGGAAAAATGGCAACATGCTTATCTCAACTTTATCATGAACATAAACGTGGTGTTAAAGCTGGTTATGCAAAATTTGAAACATTTCCTATTTGGAATTTACCATTAAAACATCCTGTAAACTTAGCCTATGAAGCTGCAACTGCAGATTTAAATGACATCAACATGATTGATCCATTCCATCTAGAAGCATATGGAGAAACAACTGTAAATTACAATCGCGATGTTGAAATATTCCCTGTATTAAGTACTATGTTTGAACGTATTTCAGGTAAGAGTCCATATAAGTCTCCAACAGATATGGGAGTCAATATGGTTGGATATTGCATTTGCGATGATGAAGAAGCAAGAAACGCTAGTGAAAGAGAAATTATTCGACGCTATTATAAAGCAAAAGTAGATCAAAAAAATGGACATACTTCAGAAGAAACAATTCAAAAAATTGAAATTATCATGTCTCAAGCAAACATTACTCCTGAAGATCGTAAATGTGTTCAACCTGCATTAGATAAAGCGATTCAAACACATGCTCCTGCAGTAGCAATTGAATTACCTGATCATACAATTGTAACAGGTAAAACAACTTCTTTATTAGGAGCAAGCTCAGCAGCATTATTAAATGCACTAAAATATCTTGGACATATTAATGATGAAATTCCTTTAATTTCACCTAATATTATAGAACCAATTCAAAAATTAAAAGTTGGTCCATTAGGAAATCATAATCCTCGATTACATACAGATGAAGTATTAATTGCTTTAGCAATTAGCGCAACTACAAACCCTGTATCACATTGTGCAATGCAACAATTAGATAAATTAAAAGACTGTGAAGCACACAGCACTGTTATCTTATCTCAGGTGGATTTAGATACTTTCCGTAAATTACAAATCAATTTAACATGTGAAGATAAGTATCAAACAAAAAAATTATATCATCGTTAAACAGCAGTTCTTCTGCTGTTTTTTCATAAAAATAACCATGAAGACAATAAGTTTATTATTATCCTCATGGTTTTATTTTTTTAGAACAATCCAGTAATATGTCCGTCTTCTGTAATGTCCATTTTATTTGCTGCTGGAACTTTTGGAAGTCCTGGCATTGTCAATACTTTACCAGTTAATGCGACCATAAATCCTGCACCTAAAGAAGGATTTAATTCTCTAACTGTGATACGGAATCCTTTAGGAGCACCAAAGACTTTTCCATCATCTGTTAAAGACATTTGTGTTTTTGCCATACAGATTGGCATTTTATCCCATCCTAATTTATTGTATAAAGCAATTTGTTCTTTTGCTTCATCTGTAAAGTCAACACCATCTGCTCCATATGCTTTTTTCGCAATAATATTAATTTTATTTTCAATTGTATCATTTACATCATATAGAGGCGCATATGTATTTTCTTGATTACATAAACCAATTAATTGATTTGCTAAATCAATAGCTCCTTCTCCACCTTTTGCCCATACTTGAGATAAAGACATTGGATGATGATGTTCTTTACACCATTCTTCTAAAGCTTTCACTTCATTTGGTGTATCTGTTGCGAATTCATTAATTGCAACAATATATGGTAATCCAAATTGTTTAATAGTATCAATATGTTTTGCTAAATTTTCACATCCAGCTAACATAGCTTCTACATTTTCTTCTTTTAAATCTTCATATGCAACATTTCCATGTTGTTTTAATGCACGAATTGTTGCTACGATCACAACTGCATTTGGTTTTAATCCACCTAAGCGGCATTTAATATCTAAGAATTTTTCAGCACCTAAATCAGCACCAAATCCTGCTTCTGTAATTGTATAATCAGATAATTTTAAACATGTTTTTGTAGCTAACAATGAGTTACATCCATGAGCAATGTTAGCAAATGGTCCACCATGAATTAACACTGGATTATGTTCTAATGTTTGTACCATATTTGGTTTAATCGCATCTTTTAATACCATTGCTAATGCACCTTCGATACCTAAATCTTTTACATAAATTGGTTCATTTTTTGTATTATATGCGATTAACATTCTTCCTAATCTTTCTTTTAAATCTGTTAAAGAACTAGCTAAACATAGAACAGCCATAACTTCAGATGCTACTGTAATGTTAAATCCATCATGTCTTTCTACTCCGTTTGCTTTTGCCCCTTGTCCAATATTAATGTTACGTAATGTTCGATCATTCATATCTAAACAACGTTTCCATGTAATATGTTCAATATCGATATCTAATTCATTACCTTGATGAATATGGTTATCTAAACATGCACTAATTAAGTTATTTGCTGTAGTAATTGCATGCATATCCCCAGTGAAATGTAAGTTAATATCTTCCATTGGTACAAGCATATCCTCCACCAGCTGCTCCACCTTTTAATCCAAATACTGGTCCTAAAGATGGTTCTCTTAATGCAATCATCGTTTTCTTTCCTAAGCGATTTAAAGCATCCCCTAATCCAACTGTAGTTGTAGATTTTCCTTCTCCTGCTTTTGTAGGGTTAATGGCAGTTACTAAAATCAGTTTACCATCTTCTTTATCTTTATTTCTATTTAATAAATCTAATGACACTTTTGCTTTATAATTTCCATAATATTCTAAATCTTTTTCTTCTACACCAATTTTTGCAGCAACATTGCGAATACATTCCATTTCACATTCTTGTGCAATTTCTAAATCCGTTTTAAACATACTGTTCCTCCTTACATATCTTTCTTTCCAATATCGTTACGATAGAACAATTTATCACATTGAATTTTTTTCACATCTGCATATGCTTTTTCATAAGCTTCTTCAAGTGTATCTGCTTTTGCAACACTGATTAAAACACGTCCACCATCTGTAACTAAGTGATCATGATCCATTTTTGTTCCCATGTGGTAAACAAATCCATCAACCTGATCAACACCTTCAATGATAGCACCCTTTGTACTACTTGCAGGATATCCCTCACTTGCCATAACAACACCTAATGTTACTTGAGGATCCCACTGTAATTCAACATTTTCATGATTCATAACTTTTAAAATCACATCAACAAAATCACTTTGTAAACGTGGTAATATTACTTCTGCTTCTGGATCCCCAAAACGTGCATTAAATTCAATTGTTTTGATTCCTTTTTCAGTTAACATTAATCCACCATATAGGAATCCTGTAAATGGATGTCCTTCTTCCATCATTGCTTTTGCCATTGGAATCATAACATGATCCATTGCATCTTGAATAATTTCTGGAGTGATTTTTTTCACAGGTGAATAGCATCCCATTCCTCCTGTGTTTGGACCTTTGTCTCCATCATAAACACATTTATGATCTTGTGCAATTTGCATAGGAATGACAACATCATCACACACAAAACAAATTAATGAGAATTCAAATCCAAATAAACACTCTTCAATAACAACTTTATTATTAGGAATTGAAAAAGCAATTTCTACTGCTTCTAAAGCTTCTTCTAATGTGCTTGCAACAGTTACGCCTTTACCTGCTTTTAAGCCATCTTCTTTAATAACAATTGGTGCTCCTTGCTCTTTTACATAAGCAATTGCATCTTCTTTATTATCAAATGTTTCATAAGTAGCAGTTGGAATATTATATTTTGCCATAATTTTCTTTGCAAAATCTTTACTAGATTCTACTTGAGTAGCATCTTTTGTAGGTCCAAATATTTTTAATCCTTCTTTTTTAAATGCATCAACCACACCTAAAGATAAACTTGCTTCAGGACCAACAATTGTTAAATCAATTTTTTCTTCTTTTGCAAATGACACTAAACGATCTACATCACTATCACTAATGTTTACACATTGTGCAAATTTTGACATTCCAGGATTCCCTGGAGCTGCGTATACACAATCCACTAAATTACTTTTATAAGCTGCATGTGCAAGAGCATGTTCTCTTCCACCTTTTCCAATTACCAATACTTTCATTCTATATGTTCCCTTCTTCAAAATAAAAAGTCATGAAAATTCAAAAAGGAATCTCCATGACAAAAATAAAGCTAGTCAAAAGATTCCTTGTAGTCCGCCTATTTACGGTTAGCGGGTAGAGACGAATCTACCAATTTAGATTCTATACAAGGTTATCCTCTTCTATTTTACTTTATTTCATTTTTATTTACAATCCTAT
>RCNI01000538.1_pt1 | contig 23101 bp, 27 predicted proteins | sample 2041151 | NCBI WGS metagenome assembly RCNI01 (sample SAMN09708214, study PRJNA481090) | feces metagenome | isolation source: feces | place: Antarctica: Albino Rookery | reverse complement strand
AAAGCTCAAATCATAATGTCCTTATTCTCAACGCAACAAAATTAAAATTTTGTTGCGTTGAGACTTAAGATGTGATATAATAATACTACAAAATGAGTCTTTCAATATAGGAGAATCGAAAATGACACGATATAGCGATTGCCCACAAGTGGTACGGGATTTTTTGACATATCACGAAACAATCAAAGGCCAATCTCCAAGAACCATTTCGGAATACTATCTCGATCTGCGAATGTTCCTGCGGTTTATGCGACTGATGCGCGAGAATATGCCAATTCACACTAGACTGGAAGATATTCCGATCAATGACCTTGATTTAGAATTCATCCGTTCCATCACAACATCAGAGATTTTTGATTTCATCTCGTACCTTGCAAATGATCGCACTGCAAATCCAGACGTACCTGTGCCAGACTATGGTATTTCCACAAAATCTCGTGCCAGAAAGCTATCTACCATTAAATCTTTTTATAAATATCTGACAGTCAGAACCAAACAAATTAAAGAGAATCCTGTAGCTGATTTGGAATACCCCAAACTCAGAAAAAGCCTTCCTAAATACCTGTCTATGGAACAGTCAACAGCACTTTTACAGGCAGTATCCGGGCAAAACGAAAAGCGAGATTACGCCATTCTTATGCTGTTTCTGAACTGCGGAATACGACGCAGCGAGCTTGTTGGTCTGAATATCTCGGACGTATATGAGGACAGAATCCGTGTTTTAGGTAAAGGTGACAAAGAGCGATTTGTGTACTTTGGTGCTGCATGCCGCAAAGCGCTCGATGCCTACATGGTCGAACGCAACAAAAAAGTGCTATCTGACAACAGAGCGTTGTTTGGCTCCAGGGATAATAATCGGATAAGTGTGACCGCCGTCCACCGGCTGGTAAAAAAAGCACTTTTGCAGGCTGGTATTGATTCAACACAATTTTCCGCTCATAAGCTCCGGCATACTGCCGCTACAATGATGCTTTCCGGTGGCGTTGATGTTAAAACGGTTCAGGAAGTTCTTGGTCACGAAAATCTAAACACGACACAAATTTATACACACATTGAAAACACCGAATTGAAAATCGCTGCTGAAGCCAATCCCCTCTCTAAGCTTGATTTTCTGGAAAAAGATGAATAAAGCATGAAAAAAGTCGGCTAAATACGATAAATTCGTCATTCAGCCGACTTTTTGTGCCTTAAAAGAGAACTATATCAATCCTCTCCCCTTCTTACATGGCAGTTTCAATTGCTTCCCTTAGATTTCTGACTCGATAAACAGTCAATCCGCTTGGGATTTCCAACTTATCAGAACCATTTCTGGGTATAATACACTTTTTAAATCCCAATCTAGCAACTTCTGCCAATCGTTGTGACATATTGGATACGCTGCGAATCTCTCCGGTCAATCCCACTTCTCCAATCGCCACCAACTCATCAGAAATCACCTGATCCCGATAAGATGAAGCCACCGCCAGTACCACTGGAAGATCCGCTCCCGGTTCATCCAGACGCAAGCCACCAATAACATTTATATAGGCATCAAAGACGCTGAGCTTCATTCCGCCACGCTTTTCCGCTACTGCCAGCAATAAGACAGCACGGTTAAAGTCAAAGCCGTCTGCTGCTCTTCGTGGAACATTAAATGTTGTCTTGGCTACAAGCGCCTGTACTTCCGCCAGAACCGGACGAGTGCCTTCCATAACACATGCCACACAGGTTCCGCTTGCGCCTTCTGGGCGACCTTCCAGAAGCATCTGAGAGGGATTTGGAACCTCAATCAACCCGGTGTCCGCCATCTCAAAGACACCAATCTCATTTGTCGATCCGAAACGGTTTTTGGCTGCACGCAGCAAACGGTATGATGAATTAGGGTCACCTTCAAAATACAGCACGCAGTCCACCATATGCTCCAGCACTTTGGGACCGGCAATATTGCCGTCCTTATTGATATGACCGACCACAAATACCATAATGCCCTTACTCTTGGACATCTGCATCAAAGCCATGGTACAATCTTTTACCTGTGAAATACTGCCGGGTGAGGATTCATTCAGTTCATTATAGAGCGTCTGAATAGAGTCAGCGATCAGAATATCAGGATTCATCTCCTCCACGGCCTCCAGAATGTCAGATAGGCGTGTTTCAGACAGAATATACAGTTCCTCAGGAGATACGCCCAAACGCTGGGCACGAAGCTTCAGCTGACGCTCACTTTCTTCACCAGAAACATAGAGAACCTTTCGTCCTGCGCAAAGACTATTGCAAATTTGCAGCAGCAATGTAGATTTGCCGATACCGGGAGCACCGCCTACAAGGACCAGGCTGCCCGCCACAGCTCCACCGCCCAGCACACGATCCAATTCCCCCATTCCGGTAGAAAAGCGGATCTCAGCATCAAAATCAAGTTCATTGATACGTTGAGGCTTCCGGCTCATTCCTACAGGAGCGGATTTTGCCTTACCCACTGCAACAGGTTTTTCGATGTGCTCTTCCATGGTATTCCATGCACCGCAGGCAGGACAACGTCCCTGCCACTTAGGCGTTTCATTGCCGCAGGCAGTGCAATAGAATACAGTCTTCGTTTTAGCCATGATGATTGGCTCCTTTGATTTTTTCTTATATTATACCAATCAGCCATCACTGGGTCAAGAACTGTGATAAACATGCTCCAATCACGCAACATATCTTTCTCTGATATACCGGATCTCTGAGTTTTGCTTCTTCCTCTGGGTTTGACAGAAATCCACATTCAATCAGCACACCAGTACATTTGATGTGATCCATCAAATAAACGCCTTTGGATATTTTACTCTTTCGATTGCTTCCGGGATTCACAGCTTCACAAAAGGCGCTCTGCATAGACTTTGCCAATTCAGAACTTCCCTCCGTTGAGGTATAAAATACCTGTGCGCCACTGTATCTGCTGTCGGAAAATGTGTTTTGATGGATACTAACGAGAATTCCATTCTTGGTTTCGTTGACCAGTTTTACCCGTTCCTTCAGATCAGATATCTTTTTTTCACCAATGGTCTCCCCTTTTGTATACACGGAACGATCTGTTTCTCGGATCATTTTGGTCTTATATCCCAGCAAATGCATGAAATCATTTAGTTTCAGAGTGATTTCAAGATTGATCCCGCTTTCAAGGACACCTGTACAAGAAGTTGCTCCCCCGTCTACTCCGCCATGTCCTGCATCAAGGATGATGGTATGCTGCCGCTCCAAAGGAATTTTCTGTGATATGGTGCTGACTGCTTCACTCCCCCAATATGTAACACCCACAAAGAGGGATATTACCACAAAATATATAAGAATCGACATTACGATACTTTTCTGCTTCATCTACACCACCTCCGTTCATCATATGCACGTCTGCAATTGTTAGAACCTCCCGACGAAATTTGGCATAGAATGACCCGGAACGACGTTCCGATAAAACATGATTGGAGGCATGCGTGTTGAATCACGATACGACTGTACAAAACGGCTCCCAAGGGCGACTGCCGGCTATGGCACCGCTGGCGAATCCTTATGTTCCATTTCAATTGGAGGGAGCACCTAAATACGAAGCCCGAAAAGGCATTATTCGTGGGACTCTGTTTCCCGGTCTGGATCTTCCCTTCCTTGGAATGGTAAACGACCAGGAATTACCAAAGAACCCAAAAACGGAGCTGCAAACTCTTGCCTTTGCCATTCAGGAACTGGTGCTTTATCTGGATACACATCGAGATGACCGTGAAGCCTTGGAACTCTATCGACAGTACCAGCAGCTTTACCACAAAGGAATGATGGAGTACACTAAGAAATATGGTCCCCTGAATCATTCTCTACAGGGTGACGGCGAAAATTACGAATGGCTCGATGACCCATGGCCTTGGGAATATGCCGGAAATAAGGAGGATTGAGTATGTTCACCTATCAAAAAAAGCTTCAATACCCAGTAAAAATTGCCAACCCCAATCCCCTGCTGGCAAAAATTATCCTAACTCAATACGGCGGCCCTGATGGGGAATTGGGTGCCAGCCTGCGTTATCTTTCTCAACGCTACTCTATGCCCTTCGATGAACTGAAGGGGCTATTGACCGACATCGGTACAGAAGAACTGGGACACCTGGAAATGATAGGGGCAATTGTCCATCAGTTGACACGAAATCTGAAAGAGGATCAGTATAAAAACCCTGCATTTGCTCCCTATTTCGTAGACCATACCACATCTGTTTATCCTGCCTCCGCTGCTGGTACACCGTGGAATGCAGTCGGCATTGGTGTCAAAGGCGATCCCATCAGCGATTTGACAGAAGATATGGCGGCAGAGCAGAAAGCTCGCACAACCTATGACAACATCCTCCGTATTTCCGATGACCCGGATGTCAATGATGTGATTAAATTCCTGCGCGAAAGAGAGATTGTTCACTTCCAGCGATTTGGTGAGGCAATGCAGTTACTGCGAGAAAAATTAAACCAAAAGAATGTGTACTACATGAATCCATCCATCGATTTATAATTTTTTGTTCGAAGCAAAAAGTGCTGACCTTTTGGGGGTCAGCACTTTTTTACGTATTTTTCATCATGCAATTCAGAGGATTCCATCTTCCTCTCACATAGCAGTTCAGAAACAGTACAGAAAGAAGCAAATTATGAGCAATCATACATGCCCAGGCAGAAACAAGGCCAAATCCAAGCATCTGGGTATAGATAAATGTACCAATAATACGCACTCCCCACATGCCAAGAATGTTATATATAAATGGCTCTCTCGTCTTGCCCACGCCCTGCATCAGGCCCTCGACAATAATAGAGAATCCATAAAACGGTTCCGAAACAGCCACCATCCGAAGTACCGTACTGCCCAGAACAATTACATCCGAATTATCTGAGAACAGCCCGACCAAACTGGGAGCTGCAGCAAACAAAGCTCCTCCTGAAAGAATCATGAGACCAATTTCAATCGGAATAAACATGGCTGCAAGATCTTTCATTCGTCTTTCGTCTTTTGCGCCGTAGGCATTACCGGCCAGCGTTGCTGCGGCAGTCTGCATGCCATACCCCGGAATATAAAAAGCGGATTCAACAGTATTTGCAATTGTGTGGGCCGCAGTTGCCACCTCACCAATAGAATTTATCATAGACGCAAATGCCACGTATCCAAGAGATGTGCCGAACCGCTGAAGCATATTAGGTAAAGCAACCTTCATGCACGGTCTTAAAATTTGCATATCCGGTCTTAGAGAATATCCTCTCGGCGAAACATCCGGATGATGCCACAGTTTTGCTGTAATCACCATGCCGCCGACGGTAAAAGCTGCTGCACTGGCCGCTGCTGCACCTAAAACGCCCCATCCTGCACCATATACAGCTATTGTATGTCCCCAAACAGTCATATTCCGGGACGGATATATTAGGAGAAAGTTGCCAATAATATTGATTATATTAACCAACAGACCGGTTTTCATAGGTGTTTTCGTATCTCCGGCTGCTCTCAAAACCGTACCAAAGATAATCATCGCCGTCCGAGGAAGCATTGGCAGATACAGCACAAAGAAATAATTTGCAGCCATCTGCTGAATAGACGTATCTACCTGCATCCAAACAGGAATAACTCTGCTGCATGACAGTGTTAAAATTGTGAAAATCAATCCACTTACCAAAACAATCATCGCAGCCTGAGATGCCGCACGTTTAGCCAGGATTCGATCCCCTGCGCCGCAGGAACGGGCAATAATCGATAAAAATCCAATACTGAGCGCAGATATAGTGCTGCTTATCAGCCAATTGACTGTGGAGGTGGCGCCGACAGCAGCTGTCGCATGGGTGCCCAAGGTACCGACCATGGCAGTATCGATATACTGTACCGCCGTCTGCATCAGCTGCTCCAGCATTGTAGGCCATGCCAGTGCCAATATGATTGCGATCATACTAAAATTGAGTTTTCTGCGATAAAATTTCATGTATTACCTCTTATGGTAAACTCAAGTCAAAACCTCCGGCTAAGCCGGAGGTTTTTTACTACACTGTACGAGTTGTTAAACTCTGGGCCAACTCAACCATATACTCATTATTATCAAAAGCACGCAGTGCATCTATCGCCTGTTTGGTGTGTTCTGCAACCAATTCTTCACACTTTTGCAGGCCATAAAGCCGCACAAAAGTATTCTTTGTTGCATCTGTACCAACAGCCTTGCCCATCTCCTCAGCTGTGCCGATCACATCCAGCATATCATCTCGAATTTGGAACGCCAGACCAAGATGAGCCGCAAAATCTGCCGCCGCATCCAACTGTTTTTCGCTTCCACAACCAGCAATAACACCCAGCACACAGGCAGAGCGAATCAACGCACCGGTTTTACGTATCTGAATATCAATGATTTCCTGCGCTGTACACTCCCGTTCCTCGCTCATGATATCCAGGATCTGACCGCCGACCATTCCAATTTCGCCAGCGCATTCGGACAGCACATGCACAGCCCTGATTCTGCTTTCTGAATCAAAAGGTGCTCTATACAGCTGATCAAATGCGCCAGTCAGCAGGGCATCACCGGCCAAAACCGCAATTCCCTCCCCATACACCTTATGGTTGGTAGGATTTCCACGGCGGAAATCATCATTATCCATACAAGGAAGATCATCATGAATCAGACTATATGTATGAATCATTTCGACAGCTGCTGCAAAAGGAGCAGCTGCCTTCCAATCTGCACCGCACATCCGGCAGAAATCATACACAAAAATAGGACGAAGCCGCTTGCCACCAGCCAAAAGGCTGTAACGCATGGAATCAAACAGAATCTTTTGAGGCTCCTGCTCATGCTGTGCAATATTGGCTTCCAGATACTGCTCGATATGCTCCTTATACGCACTGGTCCGACTCTCAATTGTCTTCATGCTGGAACTCCTCCATCACTGGGCTGCCATCAGCAGCAGTCATTACCTTCTGAATCTGGAGCTGTGCATCATCTAACAGCTTTCCACAATTGCGTACCAACTCCGTGCCCTCCTGAAAAAGCTTCAATGACTCTTCCAGAGGTACATTTCCCTGTTCCATGGCACGGACGATTTGCTCCAAACGCCCCATGGACGCTTCAAATGTTTGATTCTTTTCGTTCATTAGACATTCTCCTTCACATCCGTTACGGAAGCGTTGATTTGGCCGTCTCCAACAAAGACAGTTATTCCATCACCGGGATGAACCTGATGAATGGATTTCACTACATGGCCTGCTTCATCCTGCACCATGGCATAGCCACGGGTCAGCACCTTCAATGGACTCATTGCATCAAGCTTTGATGTAAGGCCAATGAATTGCTGATTTTTTTGATTGACAGCCCTTGTTTCAGCAGAGATCAGTCGGTTCTCCAACAACTGCAAACTCTTTCGCTTTTGATCCAAATACCCCGTCGGACTCAGGAGGGCAGGGCTGGAAGAAAGTATATTAAGATGCTGTCTGGCAGACTTCAACTGTCGATTCAGCGCAGTAGACATGGCCATAGACATGGAATCCAGCGTCTGACGCAGCGCATCCTGATCGGGAACGCCCAACTCCGCTGCATTGGATGGCGTTGCAGCTCGCAAATCTGCCACAAAATCCGAAATTGTCACATCCGGCTCATGTCCTACAGCTGAGATGACCGGTATTTCTGATTCGTAAATCGCATAGGCCACCCGTTCATCATTAAAGGCCCATAAATCCTCAATCGAGCCACCGCCTCTGCCTACAATCAAAAGATCTGCCAAACGATAATGGTTCGCATACCGAATAGCAGCAGCGATTTCTCCGGGAGCCTCCACACCCTGCACCCGGACAGGTAGCAGCCGTACCTGTGTCAGTGGATACCGCTTTCGTAAAATACGAAGCATATCGTGAATAGCCGCACCTGCGGAGCTAGTCACAATACCAATCGTGCCAGGGTATTTGGGAAGTTGCTTTTTATGGGACTGGTCAAAAAGACCCTGTGCAGCAAGTTTTGTCTTCAGCTGCTCAAATGCAGCATAGAGATCGCCAATTCCGTCCATTGCCATTGCAGAACAATAGAGCTGATAAACACCATCTCTCGGATAGACAGAAATCTTGCCCATAGCTATAACTTTTACGCCATTGTCAGGGCGGAATCGAAGTCGCATAGCGTTGCCCTTGAACATAACGCACTTCAAAGAAGAAGTTTCGTCCTTCAATGTAAAATAGTGATGACCAGATGGATAAACCTTATAGTTGCTGATCTCACCTCGAACTGCAACGCCTGCAAGCAGCTGATCTGAATCCAGTTTTCCCCGTATATATTCATTTAGTTGGGAAATAGACAGAACATTCTGGGCCATTTTATTCCTCCTGTGCCCTGTGCGTCAATACCGCAACGCCCATAGCATTATCGGTAGAAAATTGCGGCTGTGAAAAAATTGGATCAAGGGGCGCAATAATCTCCCGGAGCATGGAATTAGATGCCACTCCACCTGAAAACACAACTCGCATACCGGGATATTCTTTCAGTGCATTCTTCGTGGCCTGGAATACCGCGCCAGCTACGCAGCGCAGCGCATAAGCCGCTGTTTCCGCTGGCGCTCCGTTCTTCTGATGAAACTGCTGCACTTTATTTTGTACCCCGGACAAGGAAAACTCCATAGCCGGGCACTTCACCTTAAACGTTTCCTTCATGGAAGCTTCCTTACTCAAAGCATCAATGTGCTTTCCGGAAGGAAACGGCAAACTTAGCATCTGACCGGTACGGTCAATCAGCTGACCGGCAGATATATCTGTGGTGCCGCCGATTTTGGTGCACTTCACATTTTTCCCTTCCGGTTCCACCAACAGAAGCTCCGTTGTACCTCCGGACAAATGCCACGCAAGATGCGGCTGATCCATCAGCTCCATATGCTCAGCACTCCACAGGGACGCCGCAACGTGACCTTGCTGGTGAGAAACCTCCACCATTGGAACGTGCAAAGCATCAGACAGCAGTCTTGCATGGGACAACCCCACCATAAAGCAGGGCATATAACTCCCCTCGACAGCTCTGGGGCGAGTACTGACTCCCACAGCAGTGATGGTGCCTATGTCTATATTGGAAAACAGCCTGTCGGATAGCTCCGGCAGGCTCTTGATATGGGCAAAGACAGCATCACTCTGGCGCAGCCCTAACTCTCCCTGTTTTACAGGGAGCAGCTGAGAGCAGTTCAACCCTCCCACGCCATCAAAGCAGGCAACAGAAGTAGTATAGTTGCTTGTATCAATGCCAATGACACTCATATTCTATTCCTCGACTGCAACAGTGACAGGAGTTTCTTCGGCAGGTGCTTCCACTTCCTCAGGCTGGTTCATGCCTCTTAAATAAGCACCCAGAATACCATTGACAAAGGAGCCGGTCTCGTCGCCGTCATACTTCTTTGCAATACGGACAGCCTCCGCCACAGCAACGCCTGCTGGAACATCGTCTACGTACAAAATCTCAAAAATAGCCAACTGCATAATCGCACGGGTTAGCTTAGAAATACGGGTGATATCCCAACCAATAGAATATTTCTGAATAGCCGCATTCAAATCATCCTGACGGTTTGCGACACCGGAAACCACATTATCAAGATATGCAAGCTGTGCACGACTGGGGCGTTCTGCATAAACTTCATTTTCCTGAGACAACTGCTTATAATAATCTTTGTTGAGTCGGGTAGAAACTACCTGTTCCGGCTCTTCACCGGTAAAATCCCGGCCATAAATCAAATGTACCGCCAGTTCTCTGGCATTTCCTCTAGTCATATTACAATTCCCTTACTGACGGATAATTCCGCAAACGTTAATATTTACCTTGGTGGTATTAACACCGGTCACAGACTCCACAGCGCTGCAAACAGCCAACTGGCACGCCTTAGCAACATCAACAACTGTGTAGTCGTACTTGACGATAACATCGCAATCAATGGACAGGGTATTGTCCTCAGCAATCAAAATCTTCATACCCTTACCCCAGGTCTTTTTGCCGATCAGGTCAGCAATATCCGCACCTGCCTTTACGTTAAGGCCGCCAACGCCATCCACTTCAGACAGAGCCTGAGCAACAATTGTAGCGATAACATCTTCAGAAATCATCACAGTGCCGTTATCCTGCTCTTGGGTGATGTACTGCTTATATTCAGCCATAGGGGAACCTCCTAAATCATTGTCTGGACAAACCATGACATACTTTTTCTTATTGTACCACAAATCCAGAAAAATACAAGAAAAAAAGCGCACAATAAATATATTGCGTCTTTATGGTTTTGTCAACGGCACCGCAGATCGGATATTTCTGATCTGCGGTGCCGTTTTCTCTGTAATTAAGTAAAGATTCTCCTAGTCTCTTAGTTGAAAGAAGTCTGTTTTTCTACCGGATATTCCCGAAATAGGTATGCAGTACGATACAAATAGACCAATTTCAGAACAGAAACTGCAACTGCGCCAATCAACGCAACAATGGTAGCAATCAAGCCAATAACCGGAATGACTAGTATAAAGAGAATGCTACCTATCATGGCCAGAAACAGTCCAATGTACCACTTCCACAACATTATCCATTTTTCTGACAATTCATTATCAAAACCTCTTAATACAGCAGCATGCGCCATATATTCATAATATTCGCCTACTAGTTCAATGACAGCTACAATCACCGAAAACCACAGAACAATATCCGGCTGTTTCCCAAAAGTCACAATCACTGCAATAACGCACCAAATAAATCCCAGTAATTTACATGCACCGGCTATCTTGTAACGATCATCCTGAGAAAGAAGCTTTAACAAAATCACACCATATGCAGCCAGATAAAGTGCATTCAAGATTTCACCGGGCAAACTCAGGCTGGGGAAGTATTTTACAATGTTGTCATTGGTCATTAAACCTGCGATGATACCGGGTATAAACAGCCAGAACAAAATCCAAAGCCATTTCCCCAAGAGTGCAGCACTTTCTGTGATATTTCTTTGCTGCGCTGCCTGCTCATGGTCATTCTCAAATTCATTATCAAACATATCAACCCCTCCTTCTTTCCATTTGACCGCAATAGCTTATTAGATAAATTGCTGTATCTGTATCATGCTTCAGCATATTGAAATTGTCAATAATTACACAAGGTGCCCCCAAAAGTGTCATTTAAACGACCTTTGTGGGTGTTTTTTCATTTACGCAAATCCTTTAGTAACAGGTGCCAGCAGTACCTTGCCTGTACCGCGATAGACATTGACCAGCCCTTCACCGGAAGCAGCAGATCCAATCAGAGACTTACCGGAACGCTCAACTGTAAAATTCAGGCTTCCGCTCCATGCGATAGCGAAATTTCCATCCACCTTCAAGACATCGTTGTCCAAAGTTACTTCAACAAGTTCCTCCTTTGGGCAGGACGATTCCAGACAGAGGATGCCGTTGCCCTGAATTCCAAGGTTAAACAGTCCTTCGTTTCCGGCCAGCGCAGAGGACAAATTAGAACGGGCAATTGCTTTTTGTTTCAGTTTGGAATCACAGGCCAAGAACAACCCATCATCCAGTACAATGGAACCACCCCAATCTGCCGTGTCTATCAGCAGGATATGCTTGTATGTAGGCTCCAGAACCAGCAAACCGTTGCCGGTATACTCTGGCTTAATGGCAGATTCACCGGTAACGCTTCCCCGAAATGCCTTACCAAAAAGATCGCCAACACCCTTAACACCTGTGGTGGCACTGACATCGCCAACCGTCCACTGCATTGCTCCGGCCTGCAACGTAATATTGGTCTTTCCGACCTCACAGACAACCTGACGCTTACGAACATTCATTTCATTGCAGTAATATGCCAGCATAGCATCTTCAGGCATAACACTAAGATCTCGCTGATATTCCAGTACCTTAAAGGGACCCAAATCGCTAATGATTTTGATGTCGTCATTATTCAGAAAATTATTGACAGTAAACATAACATTGCCACCTCACAAATAAGATTACGAAAATCTATATTCAGATACAGATTTTCATAAAAAATATACCACATTTGCGTGCATCTGTGTTTGCTAAATTATGAACAAATCGTCCCTGATACAAATGTATCAGGGACGAACCACTATTTGACTTCAACGACTCGAATATTTTCCATGGTGTATTTGGATTGTGTCATGACAATGTCCGCAATGACCGCAACGTCAGATTCCTTCATGCCCCCCTCCGGCGCAGATACTGCAACAGAAATGCCGTCATTGCTCATGTAAGCCACACAATCCGTATAGCCCTTGGCAATAACCAAGCTCTCGATTTGTGCCTCTGTCAATGCAGTCTGAACGATGTCCTCCAACTCGACAGAGGATTCCGATGCCTTGGTTCCGTCACTGTATGCCATTGCCTCCTGAAGCAGATTAACTGCGTTGTCTCTGGCCTGCTGGCGCGACAACCGAACTGCTGCAAAATAATCCGATGCAGTATCAGCTGATACAGGCACCTCATTCCCTAAAACCAGTGTATCATCAGACATTACCTTTTCTACATCCAGCGTATCCGTCAAATCCTTGGATGCGCTTTGTTCCGCGTACAGCCAATTGAGATAAATTCCCGTACAGACCGTTACGAGCACTGCTGCGGCTACCAGATTTTTCTTCCAAGTTTTCATATTGAATGCCTCCCATTCATTTCATTTTCAATACAGATATACGGTCTGTGCCCAGACCTGTTGCATTTGCAACTGCCTCAATAATGGCCAGCCTGATATGCGCCTGGTCCGCTCCATGGCAGACTATAATTGCTCCCTGATATTTGGGAGGGTTCACCTGCCGAACAAGGCCCTGCTGAGCCCTGTTGCCGTCTGTAATCACCACCGTCTTTGTCTGTTCTGACGTGGAATCCGAAGATTGATCGGAATCCTGATCGGATTGATACAATGTCTCCTGCCCTGTAGCTGTGGTCAGCAGGATACTAACCTTCCCTGCCCCATCGATGTTGCTGAGTATATTTTCCAGACGCTGCTCAATGGATTGCTCCTGCAAAATATGCTCCTTTGGAGGTGATGCCTTCTCCTCTGCCTTGCCGGAAGGTATCACCATCAAAATAATTCCAATCAAAAGTACCAAAATAACATATTTATACTGACAGACAGCTCCTTTCAATTTTACCCCATATTTTGCCCAATCCATACCTGATTCTCCTTTGAAATTCCTAAATCAGTCTCCAGCATGTTTTGAAGCCGCATCTTTGCCGCAGGTGATAAGTTCCCTTTTATTACCACAGAAGATGGATACCCATTTTCTCCAATGGTCACCTCTGCCGAAATAACCGCTGCCAGTGATGTGGCTTTGTCCAAGATATATGCTTCCGTCCGGCTTTTTATGATTGATGCAGTTTCATCCTTGGCAAGTTTTTCTCCCTGACCGACGGCCGCTGCAATCTCCTGACTCGAAAAAGCAGAGAGCATCGATGAATTATCGAAGTTCATGTGCACCAGGGGACCTACAACAACCAGTGTCAGCATCAGATTGCCAATTAGGCGAACCATTTTCCCGGTTCCGCTATTCTTGTCAAAGAGAGCCGTAAAGATTGCAACTACAATTGCCGCTGCTGTAACTGATATAACATACTGCCGTAAAGCCTCCACTAGCCCACTCCCTTCATAAAGCAGACGGTGCTAATCATGAGCATCAGGCACACCGTACCGGTCATTGCCAAAACAATTCCCATTGCTGCTGAAAAATCCTGCACCAAATCGCTGATTCGCTTCGATCCTAAGATCCCACAAATCGCCCCTGTGCCTTTCAGCAGCAAATAATGGACGCCTATTTTGAGAAACGGATGAACCCACACCGCAATAATAGCCAGCATTCCATAGATACCAACACTACTCTTGACAAGTCCTGCGCTGACCAGCACTGCCTCTGATGCGTCAGACAAGATACCACCCACCACCGGGATCGCCCCCGAAATGGTAATCTTTGCAGCCTTCAAGGCAGCTGCGTCGGTTGTTCCACTGACGACGCCTGTAATGGTGATATAGCCTGTAAAAACGTAGAGAATGGTTTTGAGGCTCCAAAGCATAAATGATCGCTGCGTATCCTTGAGTTTTTTTAGCCAATCTTCGCCAATTGCGCTGCTGGCAACTGAGATTGCAAGAAACAAATATACAGTCGGAGCCAACACTTTTGTAATTAAAGAACCAAGCACCGTATCAAATATTAGCGTCCCAGTGTAGAGTGCTCCGGAGGCTGCAACACCGCCTTGTGCAGCCAATGCAGCAGTCATGACGGGCAGGAGAAGCTTCCCATATTCACTAATTTCCCGAATTGTTGTAGTTCCAAGGTTAATAAGGGAATTTGTCGAGCGCAGCAAAATCCCCGCTATGAGAATTGAACCTACTAAATCGGCAACCTGACTCGTGGCGGCAGGAATCGTTTGAAGAATCGAGATTGCCAAAACAGTTGCAAAGATTGCCGCACATACGCTCGCTGCCTCAGACAAATCAGGTCTAAAATGAGAAATAACATCTGACAGAATCTCCAGAACGCCCTGACCAAACGTTTCTGTTTTTTCAGGCATCCATGAATATCCGGAGTCAGGCACCTCCGGAGCTTCCAGTTCCAGAGCTGAAACCGGAATGGTAATAGTAAGCATTAGGGTAATAAAAAGGATGACTTTTCTCATAGTTCCCCCAAAATCTGTTGTATTATCTCTAAGAGTGAGGTAAAAAGCGGAATTGACAGCCATAAAATAACGCAGCTTCCTAGAATTTGCAGGCTTTTTCCCAAAGAAGCGTTGCCGCTGTCGTTGCACACCAATACCGCAATTTCTGTAATCAGTCCAATTCCTACGGCCTTTAGTAATACCCCTATCAAATGACCGTTTAGATTTCCTTGCTGCTGAATCTGCCGGATCAGTTTCAAAACCGGTTCCAGATAATAAAAAGCGATTCCGGTAACCAAACAGCAAACCATCATGGTGAGTACCATTGCAATATCTTTCTTTCCGAGGGTAATCGCTAACACAACCGCAATCAGAACTGCTCCACAAGCTCGTAAAAAAAGCTCCACTAGAACTGAAACAGGGTTTTTACCAGATCAAACAGATCGGCAATTTTCTGAGCCAGCATCATCAGCACCACCACTAAGCCTGCAAGCGTGGTCATTGTTGCCTGCTCATCCCGCCCTGAACGGGAAAGCACCTGGTTTAGAATTGAAACAATTATGCCAATTGCAGCAATTTTGAAAATTAAATCAATATCCATAGTCACACAAATAAAATTGCAAGAGCCGCGCCTGCACAAAGTCCCAAGGTCTGATAGCTTCTGATTCTGGTCTCCCGATTATCCGATAGATAATCCAGCTGCCTTCGACAATACGCCCGAACCGTTTCCAAACTGTTCAGCTGCCCCTCCAGATCAAAACGTCCTAATGATTTTCCAAGAAGCTCCAGTGCCTCTTGCGTGTATTGAGGCAGATTTTTCTGGTTTGCCAAGGTTACAGACATACAGCTCTGGACATCCGGAGAAATCTGTCCATCCAGTTCCTGCGCAAGGAGCATCAAAATCCGGCTTACTGAACCGTTACTCTCCTTTCCGGCCTGGCGACATAAATCAGGAAGCGGTGTCATTCGATATTGAAGTTCACATTCCATAAAATTCAGAGAACTTAATAACTGGTGAAGGCTCTGCTCTTCTCGACGGTATGCCGCTGCCATGCAAAATCCTGCGCCTCCACAGCTTGCAATTACTAAAAATGCACCTATCCAAGTGTAGTTCATTGGTCAATCCTTTCCCAGTGCCAGGACTTGTCCCGGCTAAGTACCAGTACATGCTCAAAGAGACGTCGCTCTACAAGTGGGCGATAGACAGGTCTCTGTTGCAAGTCTGCAAGAGACGCCGCATGAGCTGTGGCAATCAGTCGAACGCCGCACCAACCTGCTCGCAGCAGCGCATCGCAGTCGGATTCTCTGGTGACTTCGTCCACTCCAATGCAGTCAGGCCCCATGGTTCGAAGAACCGTATCAATTCCCTCCGACTTGGGACATCCGGTGAGAATGTCCAAACGTTTTCCAAAATCACACAGTGCATCAGGAAACAATTCCCCACGCTCGTCCACTACTGCCACAGTTTCCTCCATAGACACTTTTCGGAGCAAATCCCGAAGTAACGTTGTCTTACCGCTGCCCGGTGGCCCAATGAGCAAAATAGACCCCTCTAATTTGGCTGCTTCTGCTCCAATTCCCGGAAAATCACGGGCGACCCGAATATTTAATGAGCGGATTTCCCGAAGTCCAGACATTCGTCCGCCTTGCATCACTGCCTCTCCGCACAGACCAAGCCGATGCCCTCCTTTTGATGTAACATAGCCATCTGCAATGGATTGGCTTGCCCATGGCGAGTATCGAGAAGCTGTATTAACGCTGAATTGAATGTCGTCCCGTGTTGTCATCCGATTTAGCCAAATAGAACCGCCGGATAGAACCAACTCAGGAGGTTTCCCCAAGCGCATACGGATTTCCTGTAAGGTATTCCTCCCCTGCTTGTCCGCTTCTGCCCCAATCCAGCTCGGCAAAATAGCCATCAGCTCTTTCCACGCACACTTCATTTGCATCACTCCTGAGAAAGACTATGCAATTTCTAAGGAATATACCACCAAATCTATAACAAAAAAGCTGACAGCAATAGCTGTCAGCTTTCTTGGTGTTAATCAATTTCTTCAGGAACACCGTCATCAAATGGAAGATCATCGATTTCCATCTGTGTCTCGCCACCCGATTTCATAGCTTCCCATTTTTCTTTTGTAATAAGAATTGCTCTGGGCTTGCTGCCTTGGAAAGGACCAACAATGCCCTTTTCCTCCATCTCATCCACAATTCGGGCAGCACGGGCATATCCCAATTTCAAACGACGCTGAAGCATGGAAACAGACGCTTGTCCTGTCTCCATAATCACATCTACAGCCGCAGGAAGCATCTCATCTCCGTCCAGTTCTTGAGAATTTGGTTCAATAGCTGCAGAAGATGATGGTTTTTTTCCTGTCTGCGCAGCTTTTTTGTCAATTTCTTCGATGACAGACTGGTCATAATCTGCAACAAAGTGATCCTTGACATAATTTGCAACTGCTTCTACTTCAGAATCAGTGACAAAACAACCCTGAACACGCTGAGGCTTTCCATTACCGATTGGTGCATAGAGCATATCACCCTTGCCCACCAGTTTCTCTGCACCCTGTGTATCCAGAATAATACGGGATTCCATAGCAGAAGCAACTGCGAAAGCAATACGAGACGGGATATTGGCCTTCATCAGGCCCGTAATCACATCAGCAGATGGACGCTGGGTTGCAATAATCAAGTGCATACCAGCTGCACGACCCATCTGCGCAATGCGGCAGATAGAGTCCTCAACTTCCTTTGCCGCAACTAGCATCAGGTCAGCCAACTCGTCAATAATAACAACAACCTGAGGGAATTTTTCTCCCTCCACTTCCTGGCTTTCAATGATGCTGTTGTAGGATTCCAAATCTCGGACGCCTGCATCAGACATGTATTTATATCGACGCATCATTTCTGTAACAGCCCACTGGAGACTGCCGGCAGCCTTCTTGGGGTCTGTGACAACAGGAATCAAAAGATGAGGAATTCCATTATAAATACCAAGTTCCACCATCTTAGGGTCAACCATGATAAGTTTGACATCCTCAGGGCTTGCTTTGTAAAGCAAGCTGATGATGATGGAGTTCATGCACACAGACTTACCAGAACCAGTGGTACCGGCAATGAGCATATGGGGCATTTTAGCGATATTACCCACGATGCAGTTACCCGCAATATCCTTGCCCACAGCAAAGGAGGACTTAGACTTGGAGGAATTAAATTCAGGAGAATCAATTACCTCTCGCAGAGAGACATTGGTAACAACCTTATTAGGTACCTCAATGCCCACCACGGAAATGCGGCCGGGAACTGCTGCAATTCGGACACCAGATGCACCCAGACTTAGCGCAATATCGTCTGCGCAGCTGGTGAGCTTATTGAGTCGTACACCTTTATCCAGCTCAACCTCATACCGTGTAACACTGGGACCACGAGTGACGTTGATGATATGGGCATCAATTTTGAAGCTTGCCAGAGTCTCGTCTAGACGGTGTGAATTTTCCCGCATTTCGGCGGTGCCATCAACCCCGCCCTTTGATGCTCGTTTCAGCAGGTTGATTGGCGGGAACAGATAAACAGGCTTCTGCTTTGCCTTAGCTTCCTCGACTTCCATGGCAACCTCCACAGCAGAAGCAGCAGCCTCCTTAGACGTCACTTTCTTTGTGTCAGGCAGTGCCATTTTCTGAGCCACGGGTACAGGCATAGCTTCTGCATCTGACACTTGAACATCTGTATCTGCCGATTCTTCCAAAGAAATTTCCACTAATTCGCTGTCACTAACACAGCTGATATCCTCGTCGCCGGACGGAAGAACTGCCGCTGCAACAGGCTCTGCAATCTCGCGGTCAATCTGCTGCATCATCTCATTGACCTTGCGGTCATGTGTAGAAGTAGACTCCGTTACCTGATTCTGTTCTTCCTGAACAGGAGGATTGTCATATGCCTGCTGAGCCTCCATAGTATCAATTTTTCGTTGCCGTGCTTGCCGCTTGTGCTCAATGTGTTTATTCGCAAGATGATTTACAATCAAGGAAGCCGGATCCGCAGGCTCATCCTCAAGTTCGTCATCCTCCCAATCATCCTTCGGCATATTGCTGATTGCTCGAATTACACTAGGAACGGTAATTTTCATAGCTGCAAGCAATGTCAGACATACAATAACAGACAGCAGCACAAGGGACATTACACCGCCGCAAATGACACGAAGACCGATTGCAATCATGCCGCAAATAACGCCGCCGCTGGTACCATCAATACCGCTGTTATACAAGACAGATGCAACCTTCATTTGCTCATCCAGAACAACACTATTAAGACTCAAATGATAAATTGCGCCGCAGGTAAGTACAAAAATTATCATGCTTGCACAGCGCATCTTCAGACCTTTACTATCGCCAAAGGCCAGAATCATGAACATATACAGCAAAACCGGGATTGCAAAATACAGCCCGCCCTTGCCAATGGTTCCCAGCAAAATTTTCTTGACAGCAACAAGCAAAATACCGTCAGAATAAATAGTGCTGAACAAAAACAATACGAAAAAAGCCAGACAGAGAACTGCCCAGACATATCTGGCAGGAATGATTGGCTTTGGATCTGCCACAGCCGTTTTTTTCTTAGCCGAAGTGTTCTTCTTACCTGTTGTAGTCTTACGCTTTGCGCTGGAAACAGCCTTCTGCGCTCTAGTACTCTTCTTTTTCTTCCCCATCGGGTTCAACCTCCTCACGCATAAAGATAAAGAACGAATGCAAACAGTGCCGCACCCAAACTATAGAACACAAACCACTGTAAACCGGAACGTTCTACAACAGAACGAATCATCCGAACCGCTCCGATTGAACCAATAAAAGCGCCAGCAGCTGAAATGGCATACTTCAGAAGTATTGCAGCAGAAATAGCACCGGCAGAGCCAGATGCGATAGAAATAACATCAAGTATTAGCATTCCAGCTGTTACTCCCATTTGCAGCAAAAGAGCTGTGTTAACAGAATAGATGCGATCAGCTCCTCTAAGCATGCTCACAGAAGAAGCTGCGCCCACAGAAGAAATGCCTGGCAGAAAGCCAGCAGCTGCGCCAAGGCCAATCACAATACCGTCCAAAGGAGACAAGGATCTTGAATCCTTGTTACCCGATCTGAATACAATGGGCAGGAACAAAATCAGTGCATTGACAAGGAGAAGTCCTGCGCAAATAGGAAGGCTGTTATTCCATTTTGTAATGCCAAAGGATGCAATTAGCCCAAAAACTACAGGGAGCATTGCAGTTTTCAGCAGACTGACATCCATAAGGCAGTTGACATCCAGTGGATACTTTCTTCTGCGCTTCGGGATACGGGACAACTTCACATGCCGCCTAATACGGATCAATTGACTGCCGTTTACAGAAAAAAGTGCAAGCAAAATTGCCAGATGAATCATGAACCGCAAAATGCCAGATTCTGTATTATGACCAAGCAAATCAAGGTAAATTGTTTTATGAGCCTGTGCGGAAACAGGCAGAATATCTGTCAGGCCGGAAATCAGGCCGTATAATAAGCTTTGTAGCCAGGTAAACTTCAAGCCTACCCCTCCAATCACAGTATTACACTTTATTATACCACAAAAAACACCTGATTTCCAGCCTTATTTTGTCGCTTATTCTTTCTCTTCAATCATTTTGTGCAGTGCCGTCAGCGCATCATTGAGACCACCTAACTGGTCGATCAGTCCAGACGCAACTGCTTCTTTTCCATATAGAATCGTACCAACGTCCGTAGCCATTTCTCCGGTTGCCATCATAAAATGCTCAAATTCAGCCTTAGAAATCTGTGAATTGTTGACAACAAATTCAACGATTTGTTCCTGTATTCGCTGAAAATATCGAAATGTCTGAGGTGCGCCTACTACAAGACCTGTCATACGCACAGGGTGTACTGTCATGCTGGCCGTTGGGGTAATAAATGATTTTTTTGTACATACTGCAAGGGGGATACCAATGGAATGACCACCGCCCAGTACCAGAGACACCGTAGGTTTCTTCATTCCGGAAATCATCTCCGCAATTGCAAGGCCTGCTTCAATGTCTCCACCGACTGTATTGAGTAGCAGCAGGAGCCCATCAATATCGTCACTTTCCTCAATTCCTGCCAAAAGCGGAAGGATATGCTCATATTTGGTTGTTTTACATGTGTCCGGAAGAACCTGATGGCCTTCGACCTGTCCAATAATGGTCAACGTATAGATATTGCCGTCTTTACCTTTGGTAAGATCAGATCCGAGTTCTACAATTTGCTCTCGTTCCTGTTCCTTCATATCGGGATTTTGTGTATTTTCCATGTTTCTACCTCCTGATTTTTTCTTAGCATAACCAGAAATTGTCCTGTAATTCATACTTGCAACAGAACATTATTTGTCGTATAATACACAAGGTGATTTATATGGCAACAAAAACAAACGCAATCAGACTGGTAGAACAAGCCGGTATTCCTTGTCGGGAAGAGTTCTATGAATTTGACGAAAACGATTTGAATGGGAATCACGCCGCAGATGCCATCGGAAAGCCAGCTGAAGAGGTTTTCAAGACATTGGTGGCTCGTGGTGAGCGAACCGGTATAAACGTGTTTTGCATTCCAGTCTGCTGCGAATTGGATCTAAAGAAGGCAGCCAAGGCAGCGGGAGATAAGAATATGGAGTTAATCCATGTTAAAGAGCTTCTCCCTCTTACAGGGTATATTCGGGGTGGATGCAGCCCGGTGGGTATGAAAAAGAAATACCCCACTTTTTTTGATGAAACTTGCCAGCTTTATGAGGAAATTGCTGTATCTGCCGGCGCTCGAGGTCACCAGATGCTTGTTCAACCAGAAGCTCTGGTACAACTTGTTGGCGCAAAACTCGCTGATATTACTCATTTATAGAGAAAGGATTATTAGTTATGCAGTACGAATACAAGACTCACGGCACCTGCTCTCAGCGTATTTATTTTGATGTTGAGGACGGTTGTGTCAAGAACGTTCAGTTCATTGGTGGCTGTAACGGCAATCTGAAGGGCATTGGTGCTCTTGTTGAGGGCATGAAGGTTGAAGATGTCATCGCCAAGGTCGAAGGCATTCAGTGCGGTATGAAGCCCACCTCCTGCCCTGACCAGCTGGCACAGGCTTTGAAGGAAGTTTCTAACGGCTAATTGTAAAAAAGACCACAGCCTAATGCCCGGTATCGGTAAGGACAGTTTTATGAAACTATGGTAACGAGCATTGCAATGAGACAAAGGAAAAGCCGAGAAGGACTGCAAAAGGTTCTTCTCGGCTTTTCCTATTTGGAGCTTCACACATTCGTATATTTAATACTCTTCCTGTAAAAAGCAGACACAATCCAAATACAGGAGATTAACACAATGGAAAACACATTATTTGAACAGAATCGCAGAGCCGCAACAGACAATATTTCAAGCAGCACCATCGAATCAAGCATTACAATATACTCTCTATCTGTATCTTGCTGATGTGGATCAGCAGGCGAAGGAAATGTTTCTTTGCTTAGCAGATCAGTTTGCCGAAAAAAGGGGTTACAGAAAAAACTCAAGGCTGGAAGGCAAGTGCTATGGGTGCAGCAGATGAGCAATATTCGAAACAGAGCGATGGTAATTGTCAATACTGAGCCGCTCTGCGTATAACCATCTGTCAGGGGTCTGTTGCAGAATGCTAATCCTGCGGTAGACCTTTTTCTTTCTCGAGTGGGTGTATCGACATTAACAAAGCGGATAACTCTTTCGCTTTCTTTGATTTAGGGTACAGCAAATCCCTTCCAAACTTCTATCCTGCGTTCCACTTCTCACCACTCTCTTTGCTGCCCAATGATTTTCACGAAATTTTTATACGCTGCAATGAGCTTTTAACATCTGCTACTGTGATTTTAAAAATTTAGTGCAGCTCTCCCATGCAGTTGACTTGAAGTAGTGATACATGATAAAATATGCAGCAAAGGTTGGTGAAAATCTCATGCAGTTAGATAAATTCAAGAAAAAGAAGCAGATCTTTAATGTCCTGAACATAATCACTACTTTGATCATTATAGCGCTTTCGGGGCTGAGTATTTATATTACTACTCAGGCGAAGGATGACAAAATCGGTGATATATTCGGCATTTTGAGCTGCGTTTTCGGCGGGATGGCTCTTGTTTTGGGCGCTCTTTTGCCCCCAAAAGAAAAGAATGTGTATTTGCCAGACGGTATAAAGAACACACTGGCTGTGTTAAGTATCCTTTTGAACGAATACTGCCCTCCTCCTTCCGTTATGGGCAAAAAGCAGCTGTACCGTTCATGGAACTATGCGAGCATGGTGATACTCAGCATATTTATGATCCTCTTTAATGCATTCGGTGCTTTGAGTGCGGTGGTCAACGAATATTCTGCCGCAGCGTGTATCGGGCTGATCGTTTTTTGGCTGCTTTTGGATGCGGGTGCCGGATTCTGGACATACTATGATGCCGTCTGCACCGGCTTTGACGAAGGATGCGCTCCCATAGAGTGCGGAAAAAAGGCCATCC
>RCNI01000537.1_pt1 | contig 23119 bp, 30 predicted proteins | sample 2041151 | NCBI WGS metagenome assembly RCNI01 (sample SAMN09708214, study PRJNA481090) | feces metagenome | isolation source: feces | place: Antarctica: Albino Rookery | reverse complement strand
GAGGACTGGTATCGTGAGACCTACGGTCAGTCCGTCACTGTAAACTACACCACCTATCCTTCCAACGAGGATATGTACAACAAAATCTCTGCAGGTGCCGTCAGCTATGACGTCATTATTCCCTCTGACTACATGATCGCCCGTATGGCGGACGAGGGTATGCTTCAGCCGCTGAACTTCGAGAACATTCCCAACTACGAGAACATTGATGAATCCTTCCGTGGCCTCTACTACGATCCTGAAAACACCTACACCGTGCCCTACACCTACGGTGTCGTTGGCGTAATTTATGATGCAAACGTGGTCGATAAAGCCGATGTTGGCGGTTGGGATCTCATGTGGAATGAAAAGTACGCCGACAGCATTCTTCAGTACAACAACTCCCGTGATGCCCTCGGCGTCGCCATGTACAAGCTGGGGATTGACGTGAACACCACCGATAAGGCCCAATGGGATCTTGCCGCGGATGAGCTTATCCGTCAGCGTCCTATGGTAAAGAGCTACGTTATGGATGAGATCTACAACATGATGGAATCCGGTGAAGCCGCAATCGGCTCCTACTATGCCGGCGACTACTTCACCATGATGGAAGCACAGGCCGACCACGTGGATCTGCAGTTCTACTATCCCGATCCCACCAACTTCTTCGTGGATGCCATGTGCATTCCTACCTGCGCTCAGAACAAAGAGCTTGCTGAAATCTTCATCAACTGGATGCTCTCTGAGGAGCCTGCCGTTGCCAACGCTGAGTATATCAACTACGCCAGCCCCAACAAGACCGTCTATGAGAACGAAGGCTATATCGAGGACATGGGTGAGGATGCTATGGAGATCCTCTATCCCGACCTGGGCGACTTCTCCGCGCTGTACAACAAGTACGCCTACCGCAGTCTGGATCAGGAGATGTTGGACTACATCAACACTCTTTGGGAGCAGGTCAAGATCAGCTGACCTCCCACAATGTAAGTAATATAAAAGAGGCCCTGCCGCAAGGCAGGACCTCTTTTTATATATTCGCTTATTAGCTTTTCCGGCCCACCATTCGGTCTGCCAGCTCCCACAGGAAGTCGTGGTCCTCCCAATCCGCTACAGCAGCCTTAGCCCGATTCGTGCAGGCCTCCACTTCTTGGTTGCAGCCATCCAGTCCCAGAACATCCACGAAAGTGACCTTACCCTCTTCTTTGTCCGAGCCAATCGGCTTACCAAAAGTAGTCTCATCACCTACTACATCCAGCACATCGTCACGGATCTGGAAAGCAAGGCCCAACTGATCGGCAAACACAACAGCCTGCGCCCGTTTTTCTTTGGACATACCGGCAGCTGCACAGCCAAGCTCTGCCGCACCGGAGATCATCGCCCCGGTCTTGAGCCGGATAAGATTGGTAAGTCCCATTACGTCCTCTACATCATACACGGTGTCCAGTACCTGTCCGGCTACCATTCCATCGGCACCGCAGGCTTTGGCGAGCACCTCCACCGCATCAATACGGCTCTCAGCACTCATACCGGGTGCCTGTGCGATCAAGCGGAATGCCTCCGGCTGCAGGGCATCACCCGCCAGAATCGCCAGCGTTTCGCCATATACCCGATGGTTAGTAGGCTTACCACGGCGCAGCTCGTCATCGTCCATACAGGGAAGATCATCATGGATCAAAGAGTAATTATGTACCAGCTCCAATGCACAGGCGTAAGGCAGCGCCAAACGCCAGTCGATACCGCCCAGCCGAGCAAACTCCAGCGTCAAAACGGGGCGAATCCGCTTCCCCCCTGCCAGAATGCTGTAGCGCATGGCTTCATACAGTCGGTCATAGGGCTTTTCCTCGGCGAAAAGATGATCGAGATATTTCTCGACAGCGTTTTGATAGGTAGCATAGCGATTTTCGTAGTCCATCTCTTTATTCCTCACTTGTAAATTCATTTTCGACCGGTGCACCGTCTGGTCCCTTCATAAGGCGCACCACCTGCTGCTCCGCCTTGTCCAGTTCCTCGCGGCAGGAGCCCACCAGATGCGTTCCCTCTTCAAAGAGCTTTAAGGAATCATCCAGCGATGCATCGCCTTTTTCCAGCTTGGCAACGATGGCTTCCAGGCGTACCATCTTCTCTTCAAATGTCATCTGTCCCATATGCATTACTCCCCTTTATCATTCACTGTACAGTGCAGCTCTCCCTCATGGAGCCGCACGCGGATCTGTGTACCCGTCTCCACCTGCTTGGCACTGCGCAGCACGGTGCCATCCTCACTCTGGGCCAGTGCGTAGCCGCGGCCTAACACCTGCAGCGGGCTAAGCGCATCCAGTTTGGCCGTCAGCTGGCCAAACTTGCGATAGTGCTGCTCCAGCTGCCTCTGTTCTGCTGCCGCCATTTTCTCCTGCAGATAGTCCAGTTGCTGCCGTCGATCCTGAAAAACAGCCGTGGCGTCGGTAAGAGCACGCTTGTCCGCAAGATACTGCAGCTTTTGATTTCCCCGTTCCAGCAGGTTCAGTTCCGCCTGCACCAGACGATTACCGCTATTCTGCAGTCCGCGCAGCAATTCGGTCATATCCGGTACGGCAATCTCTGCCGCGTTGGACGGTGTGGAAGCGCGCCGATCTGCCACAAAGTCAGAAATGGTCACATCCGGCTCGTGTCCCACCGCTGAAATAACGGGAATTTCTGAGTCGTAAATGGCACGAGCCACCCGCTCATCATTAAAGGCCCACAAGTCCTCCAACGAACCACCACCACGGCCTGTGATGAGTACATCACCCAACTGCCAGCGATTGGCGTAACGAATCGCGCCTACGATTTCCGCCGGTGCCTCCGCACCCTGCACCCGTACCGGCAAAAGGAGCACCTTGGCCAGCGGATAGCGGCGGCGGAGAATACGGATCATATCATGAACTGCGGCCCCGGAACCACTGGTAACAATGGCGATCCGTTTAGGAAAAAGAGGCAGCGGCTTTTTATGAGCCGGGTCAAAAAGCCCCTCACGATACAGTTTCTCCTTCAGCTGTTCAAAGGCCACATATAAATCGCCAATACCATCGGCAGAAAGATGTGTACAGTAGAGCTGATAGGCGCCATCACGGGGATAGACAGAAATGCGCCCGGAGGCGATCACCTTCATACCATCGCCGGGACGAAACCGCAGCTTCATGGCAGAGCCCTTGAACATGACGCAGCGCAGCACGCCGCCTTCATCCTTCAAAGTAAAGTAGTGATGCCCGGAGGCATAAACCTTATAGTTGGAAAGCTCACCCCGGATGAGGATATTATTTAGTTCCGGCTGGCCCTCAATGAGATTTTTTACATATTGATTGACTTCGGACACCGCATAGATCCGCTGATCTTCCACGCTGCGACCCTCCTTTATCGAAAACAGGCAGAGCTGTCAGCTCTGCCTGTTTAGTTAATTTTTAACTTCCTCTCGCAGGAAGCTGCCAAGAATACCGTTCATAAAACGAACCACCTCAGGTTCTTCATACTTCTTGGCGATCTCCACCGCCTCGTTGATGGCCACTCCGTGGGGGATTTCCGGCATATAGAGGATCTCAAACATAGCCACGCGCATAATAGCGGAGGCCACCAGCGAAATACGCTCAAAACGCCAGTTCTTGGAATACGTCTCAATGTAGGTATCCAGCTCGGCGGCATGCTCTGCAACGCCGGAGACCAGACGGTAGATGTACTGTTTCTGCTTTTCATTGGGCAGATCCTGATAGATCTCACACTCTGCCGCCAGATCGGCGAAATTCTCCGCCGCCAGACGCTGTGTCAAAAACTCATCGATCTGCAAATCCGTAAAGCTAAATTCATACGCCAAATGTGTGGCAATTTCTCTTGCTGTGCTGCGTGTCATAGTACTTTAGGCCCTCTTCTCTCTTTCTCTTACTCGAAGCTGATCCCACCAACGTGGACATTCACGGCGCTTACATCAAATCCGGTCATATCCCGCAGTGTCGTAAACACGCTCTCCTGCACCTTAGCCGCAATCTCAGATACGGCACAGCCGTAGCGGATGATGATGAACAGGTGTACTACGATGGCGTCCTCCACCATCTCCACGCGAACGCCCTTGGCCGTCATTTTCTTGCCGCCCATGAAATCGGACATATTGGCGCTCAAAAGACCGCTGACACCGTCCACATCCAGTGCGGCAGACGTGGCAACAGAGGCCACAACATCCTCAGAAATCTGGATCGTGCCCATATTTTCCTGATGTGTCATATATTCTTTATTATCGCCCATAATCAAAAAATCTCCTAAATCGTATCATTTGCGTTATAAGTATACTAAGTATACCATTTCCCCGCAGAAAATACAACTATTAATTTGACTCCATGATTTTGATTTGATCGGCGGTATAGTCTGTTTCATTGATGACAATATCCTTGATTCGTGCCACATCTGTTTTGTCCAAACCGTCTTTATCGGAAACCACCACGCTGATACTGTCAGCGCCCATAAATGTGACACAATCATCATAACCCTTAGCCGTCACGAGGCTCTCGATCTGTGACTCCGCCACCGTGTAAGACGCCAATACCTGCAGTGTTTCGGAGGCCTCATTGAGTACACTCTGCTCCGCATTCTCGTCCGTCTCCGCCTCCTTCAGCATACTGATGGCGTTGTCGCGGGCCTGTTTTCGGCTGAGCCTTGCAGTAGCAAAATAGTCATTTCCCTCCGTCTGCGGATCCGCTCCCTTATCAGCCACATTAGCGGCCTCATCCTGAGACGAAACCAGCGTGGACTGCCCCAGCACTTTGGAACTCTCCGCCACATCGTCGGCGTAGCGCCAGTTGAGATAGACCGCCGCGCCCACAAACAGGAGCACCGTAGCTGCCACTGCCCGTTTTTTCCATACCTGCTTCATCGAGCCCTTTACGACATCCTTCATTTTACCTTTCATCGAACCGCTCCTCCTTATGAATTCCATTTTACAATTGATACTTTGTCACTGCTCAAGCCTGTCAGCGCACAAACCGCCTCCGTCAGTGCCAGACGGACAGCCGCATTATCCGCCCCCTGACAGACTACGACAGCACCTTGATAGATGGGATAAATCTGACGAGTCACCACAATGTCCTCCACGCCGCTACCGCGGTTGAGAGTTACGGTGGAACGCTCACTGCGCTGCTCATCCGCCGCCGCAGTAAGATCGGTATCCTCCGCCAGCTGCAGCTGTGATCCGCTTTGCAACGTCAGCATTAGCTGCAGCTTCCCAGCGCCCTCAATCTGGCCCAGGATCTCCTCCATTCTCGCCTCCACACGCTCCAAAGAAAAGGTCTCACGCCCGGATAGCTCTTCGCCGTGTCCCTCCTGCTCACCACCGTGGGCAGGCAGCAGCATCAGCACTACACCCGCCAAAATCACCAGGATCACAAATCGGTATTTTTTCCATAGCGCCGATACATCGATCCTGCCCTCTTTCCATTTCATCGCCCCACCTCCCAGTGCTGGTTCTCCTCTGCAATGCCCGTTTCCTCTGTGATCCATCTACTCAACAACACATCATAGGGGATATCCAGTGATACACGGCAGGGCATCGGCACGCCGTCTCTCAGCTCCGTCTCCACCTGTACCCGACAGGCAAGCCCCATGGTCTCTGTCTTTTTCGATATATATGCAGCCAGTTCCTCTTCTATGATTGCTGCCATTTGCTCTTGATTCTCCTCTTGATAAAGGGTGATCTGCTGGTCTACTTCTTTCTGATACTCCCGATAATGCAACTGCAGTCCCTCCACGTTGACCCGAAGCAATGGTCGCAGCACTGCCAGCAGCAATACCAGCCCGCCGGTAAAGCGGATCATGACGCGCATTGTCCCCTTTGGCACCAGTGCATATAAAAGGGAAAGTACCATTGCCGTTGCAATCAGCCCGGTCAGCCATTCTCTCAGCCAAGTTGTCATATCGTCACCACCGTAATTGTCGTTGCAATAGAGATGAGAAGCAGCAGCGCACAGGCAGCCGTCATCCCCAAAATCATACCAAAGGCACCACCAAGAGCTTCGATGAGTTCCATCAAATCCGGGCTGCCCACCGTTCCGGCCAGAAACGCTGCCAGCTTATAGAGGAGATATTGTATCGCTAAGCGCAAAAACGGCATGAGACACAGGGCCAATACCGCCAGCATTCCCACAACGCCCACTGTATTTTTCACCGTAGCAGCACCGGCCAGAACCGTCCCTGCCGCATCAGAAATAATACCGCCTACCACAGGCACCGTCCCCATAGCACTGCGGGTCAGCTGCATGGTCAGCGCATCGGCCGAGCCAGTCATGGCCCCGGATACCGTGAGAAAGCCTGTATAGAGCAGCAGCAGGCCAGTCAACAGCCATGTAACGCCCTTGGAAATGGCCTTCCCTACTGACTTTAGCCGCTGCTCCGGCAACATAGCGTTGGCAGCAGCCGCAGCAATATAGATATACACCAAAGGCAGCAGCACCCCTCGTATGAGCGAAATAAGGAGCTCGGCGAAGAAGATAGAAGCCACCTGCCGAAAGCCGGCTGTTACAACACCGCCCCCGGCAGCAACAGCTGCAGAGAGGGTAGGCAGCAACGCCTTGGAGAAGATATCCAGTTCTTCGATCGTCTCTACGCCCACGCCCATCATGGTATGGAGATTCCCCGCCGCGATCAATGTAATGGCCATAGCACCCGCCATAGGTGTAAAATTAGGGATCGCTCCGTCTCCGGAAGCCTCCATACAATCGGAAACCACCGCACATAGCAGCACCACACCCAAGAGCAGTACCACACCGCGCAAGCTCCCCCGCAGCACATCGCCAAAGGCAGCACATGCCCCGTCCCACAGCCGCGCCAATCCCTCCGGCAGTGTGTGCATATCGACTTCCTCGTCGTCCAGATCCTCCAAAAGTGCCTCCGCTTCCGGTGGCAGCGCCTTCTCCAAATCTTCTGTCAGCGTCGATGCAGCAACCGGCTGCACAAAGCACAGCAGCAGTGCGCATATCGCGCATATGTATAACCATCTTTTCATAGCAGTGTCTGCAGCATCTCCCAAACCGCCTGCAAAAGAGGCAGCGAAACCCAGATTGCGCCAAAAGCGGCAGCAATCTCCACCAGTGTTGCCAGCGTTGTCTCCCCTGCATCCCGGCAGAGCCCCGCGCCAAGACGGCTGATGAGGGCAATGCCTACCGTCTTTAAGAGCGGCACAAAGACTTCCGGGGCGAGGCCGCTGACCTGTGCCATGCTTCGCAGGAAATCCGTCACATCCCGCAGAATATCCTGTAGCCATACCAGCACCACCGCAGCCACCGCCAGCACCAGAAGAAATGCCATATCCGGGCTGCTCTTTTTCAGAAAAACCGCCAGTAATGCTCCTACCAGACAGACGGCCCCCACTTTATATACCGTCTCCATCACAGAGAAAAGAGGGTCTTGATGAGGTTAAAGAGGTCACTGATCTCCTGTACCAGCATCATTAACACCACTACAAGCCCCGCCAGCGTCGTCATCATGGCCTGCTCCTCCCGGCCGCTGCGGATCAGCACCTGGTTCAATACCGCTACCAAAATTCCAATGGCCGCTATTTTAAAAATCAAATCAACATTCATTTTGCATCCTCAAATCAGTACAATGATTGCAAGCCCTGCCCCACTGAGCACTACTGCCATATAGAGCTTCTCCCTCTGCTGTCGCTGCGCCTCCTTTTCCTGCCGCAGACGCACCAGACTTTGCGCAGCGCTGCGGAGACTTCCTGTGATTTGCTGCTCATCGCCCTGTAGATCCACCTGGCACAGGATTTCTGCAAAATCCGGCGAAGCATTTTTAGAAAAAGCCTGCTCCCACGAAGATTGTAAAGTGTTTCCACTTTCCAATTTATCCAGCACATTTTCAAAGACTTTCCCGCACAAAGTGCGATCACACTGCTGCATAATCGTGCGAGGCAGCGGCATTTTCTGCCAGCGGATTGCTGTCTCCATGTTCTCCAACGCCGCCGTTAGTTCCCGCAGCAAGCTGATCTCCGTCCGCACTGCTCTGCGCTGATACAAGCAGGCTAAAAAGCCGCCCAGCAAGATTAGCAGCGCACCGGGTAATTTTCCGCTCACAATGGCTCCACCTCATAAGTACGCTGACCATCCACCATACTGATGGTGATCAAACGGGAAAATACGCCGGCAGCCACAACCTCTGCAAAGAGCGGTTTGCGCTCCAATTCTTCCCGATTGGCGGCGTGGATGGTCGCCAGCATCTGCACGCCGCAGTTGGCAGCGGTGACCATGGCCCGCAGATCTTCCGCCGCTGTGATTTCGTCCACGGCAATAATCTGTGGGTTGGCAGCGCGCAGTAAAATAGGGATGCCTATCGCCTTAGGGCAGCCATCCAGCACATCGGTATGACATCCTACAGACATTTGAGAAACACCTTGATACATCACCGCGATTTCTCCCCGTTCATCCACCAGCGCCACCCTCTGGGCCGGTGTTCCCTCCGTACCGTCGGACAAAAGCCGTATCAGATCCCGCAGCAGGGTTGTTTTCCCTCCGCCCGGCGGCGAGAGAATCAGCGCACTTTGAAAATGCCCCTCTTCCCAGAGGTTAGGGAGCAATGGTACTCCCACTCCCTGCCGCTCCCGCCCGATACGGATCACTGCCGAGGAGAGGTCTCGCAAATTGGTATTTCGTCCTTCCCGCATGACAGCGGTACCACAGACACCTACGCGAAATCCGCCGCGGGCTGTAAGATAGCCACGACTGAGAGTGTCTCCGGCAGCATAGCGGGAATACCCTGTTACCGTATCGCACAGCTGCTCCAGATCTGCCTGTGTTACAACCATACGGGGTACCTCCTCTGTCAGATAGCTCTCCCCTTCCGGCAAAAGCACCGTCAGCGGCTTTCCTGTCCGCAAACGGAACTCCTCCGCCTGCGCTTTTTTCCAATTGGGCAATCGGCCTGCCGACTGCTGCCAGCGCAGCGGCAGCAGCGCGGACGCCTGCTCATAGCGGCGGATGGCATAGGTCTCCTCCAAATGTTCCACGCTCCTTTTGTGTGATGTTCCACTCTATGATGACTTGTCCGGAAATATGCAAATAATAAGCCCCCGGCATAGCCGAGGGCGCAAACAAGCAAAACTTTATTCCTATCCAAACAGAAAAAGCTCTCTGCACATATGTACAGAGAGCTTTCAGCATCTTTCGCTATTGCATTATTCTTCGCCGTATAAAACCGTCAGCAGACCGGAGTACATCTTTTCCGGGTTTTTCTTAAAACGCTCAGCCAGATCCTTGGCCATATCCTCCGTGGCTACCATCAATTCCAGTTCCATTACGCTGTCCACATCGTCGTGAAGGCTCAGCTGCACCGTAAAGGTTCCATTGTCACGGGGAATCACATGGCTCTGCACCTGATTTTGCCGCAGCAATGTACGATTGTAGACCGCCAGCTTTTTATCGGCACGCAGACGCACGGAATAAGGCAGACTGGACTCGCAAATCTCACTGTTGCGCAGCCCTTTCGGCGTCACACAGTAGAGATCATTCTCCTTCAACTGCAAATGCTCTGTTTTGACCAGATCGTTGAGACATTCCGAAAACGAAAAATAGTTGATGCCATCATCGATCATTGTCAGTTCTTGCAGTTCTGCCAGCGGAATCGGTTCAGAAACCCGAGCGGCAATATACAGGATCAGAAATTTGATCTCCAATTTATCACGGATAAACCCAACACTCATTGTGCAATCCCCTCCCTGTTTTTTGCATTTAATATATTATAAGGAAAAATTTCTCTTTTGTACAGAGGAAATTTGAAATTTATTGTCGTTCAGATTTGCATTTTTATTCGAAATTTGCTATTATTTTTTATCATGATGATAGGGAGTGTATCTACTAATGAAAAAGACTCTTGCTCTTCTTTTTGCACTTACCATGCTGCTCCTTTGTACCGGTTGCGGCAAGCATCAAAGTGATCAGGATGAATCACAAAATTCCGACGAACTCATTGCCCCTGTTCCTGAAGAAAAAATCGTCCCTAATCCCCTCACCGGCGAACCACTTAACAATCCCGATTCCGTCAATAACCGCCCTGTGGCCGTGATGCTCAATAATATTCATTATGCCATGCCTCAGCACGGCGTATCTGATGCCGACATCATCTTTGAATATAATGTTGAGGGCGGCATTACCCGCATGATGGGTCTTTTCCAGGAGATCGACACAAAGGATACCATTGGCTCTGTCCGCAGCGCACGGCCCTGTTTTCTGGAGACAGCCATGGGTATGGATGCCATCTATGTGCATGCCGGCGGCAGCGACGAAGCTATGAATATGATCTATCGCTATGATGTCGATGACATTGACGAAGGTGCTTTCGGCTGCTTCTGGCGAGATGAGAAGCGAGCGGAGACCATGGATTACGAGCACACCTTAATGACCAAGGGTTCTCTCATTCATGACTACATCACCTCCAGCGGCTGGCGCCTCCAGCATGAGGCAGACTATCGCTATCCCGTGACCTTCGTGGAAGACGGTACCCCTCTTAGTGGTACAGATGCCACAGATATCTCCGTAAAATTCTCCAACTATAAGACGGGTACCTTCACCTATGATCCTGCCACCAAGCTTTACATGATCGGACAATACGACGATGCTTATATTGACGGCAATACCGGCAGCCAAGTGGGGGTTACCAATCTTCTGATCCTGCGTACCTCTGTCTACAACAGTGGCGATTCTTCCGGCCATATGGTTATTGACGTCTGCGGCAGCGATGAGGGCGTCTATATCTGCGGAGGGAAAGCCATGGACATTCAGTGGCACAAAGAAGACATCTACGATCCCTTCACCTATACAACCACCGACGGCACACCTCTCTCCCTCGGCATCGGCAAGACCTATGTCTGCGTTGTCGATTATACTGCCGATGTATCTATCACATAACGTAAGACTTTCCACAGGGAGGAAACGCACTGACGTCTCCTCCCTGCACCTTTTCCTCCCCAACACATACACTGTAATGAAAGACGCTTCTTTCACTACTTATTGGGAGGTTATTCTATGGCTGAAAAAGGAATGCCGGGCCCGGTCTGTGATCTGAACAACGTCCGGGAATCCGTCTGTATTCATACGAGAAAGATTTTTGACAGCTGTCGTGACAAGGACTGCATTGAGGATCTGCGTTTCTACCCCACCTGCGCAGGGCAGGCCATCCTCAACGGCTGCCAGATGATCAAGGGCGGCAGAGCAGAGCTTCTGTATGTCTACACCGATGTAGAACCGGTCAATTTTAACCGTGGCTTCTACTCGGTAGATATGCGCTTTTTCTATCGCGTCACACTGCAGGTAGGTACCGGTACCCCCCGCTACGCCGAGGCCGAGGGTCTGTGCGTCTTTGATAAGCGCTGCATTCTCTTCGGCAGCGAGGGCGGTGCCAAGATCTTCAGTTCTGACACCGTGATGGAGGGGATGGACACCCCTAATCCCGCAAAAACCGATTTGCCCATCGCCGTGGTGGAGGCTGTGGATCCCATCGTACTGGACACTCGCATTGTCGATTGCTGCCCCTCCAACTGCGGCTGCTGTGAACCCTGCATCGCAGAACTGCCCGGTTGTGTCAGCTGCTGCTTCAATCAGGAGCTGGTCATGGACGACAGCTGCCAGCGCCGCTACTATGTAACGCTGGGACAATTCTCCATGGTACGTCTGGAGCGCGACACCCAGCTGCTGATTCCTGTTTACGACTACTGTATCCCTCAGTCGGAATGCAGCTGCGGCGATCAGGAGGACCCCTGCGGACTGTTCCGCAACGTGGACTTCCCTGTCAACGAGTTCTTCCCGCCCAGCACGGTGGAGATGCCCAAGGACTACGCCGGCACCCGCAATTACTGCGCCAATAAATAAGAAACACCTTAGCAAAATACCTCCGGCAGAGAAATCTGTCGGAGGTATTTATTTATCTTATATTGACACTGTCTGTCATAGCTTAGCCGTGTACCAGATGTCGCAGTGCATCTGCCACATTTTTCACCGGCAGCAGTTCCAAATGGGGCAGCGGCTTGATCTCCCGGGAACGGCTGGCGGGGACCATGCACTTCGTAAAGCCCAAACGCTGTACCTCAGAGAGCCGTTGCTCCAGATGGCTGATACTGCGGATCTCACCGGAGAGGCCTACCTCTCCCATAGCCGCCATGCTGGAAGGCACTGTTTTGTCCAGATAGCTGGATGCAATGGCCACCACGGCAGCCAAGTCTGCCGCCGGCTCATCCAGCGTCAGGCCTCCGATAATATTGAGATAAGCATCACATTGAGAGACTTTTAAGCCGCCACGCTTCTCCAGCACCGCCAGCAGCATGGCTGCACGATTGTAATCAAATCCATTGCTGGTACGCCGGGGATTCGAGCCGCTGGCCGGTGCAATCAGAGCCTGTACCTCGGCCAGCACGGGACGAGCTCCCTCCATCACACAGGTGACGCAGGTTCCCGGCGCATCCTCCGGGCGGCCGGAGAGCAGCATTTCAGAAGGGTTCTCTACTTCCTTCAATCCGTGATCCATCATTTCGAAAACACCGATCTCATTGGTGGCTCCAAAGCGGTTTTTGGCCGCCCGCAAAATGCGATAGGTCATATGCTGATCGCCTTCAAAATAGAGCACGCAGTCCACCATATGCTCCAATACTTTGGGACCTGCAATAGAGCCCTCCTTATTTACATGGCCGATGACGAACACAGTGATATTCCGACTCTTGGCAAGGTGCATCAGCGCCATGGTGCAGTCTTTCACCTGTCCCACACCACCGGCGGGAGAATCCAGTTCCTCGTTATAGAGCGTCTGAATCGAGTCCACGATCAATACATCCGGCGCTTCCGCGTTCACGGATTCCATCAGATTTCCTAAGCAGGTCTCACTGAGCACATAAAGATTCTCGCTCTCCGCGTTTAAGCGCTGCGCCCGCAGCTTGATCTGGTGGGCAGATTCCTCACCGGACACATACAGCACCTTGGCAAATTCGCCCAGCTGCCGACAGATTTGCAGCATCAATGTGGACTTGCCGATACCCGGTGCACCACCCACCAGTACAAGGGAGCCTTTTACAGCACCGCCGCCTAAAACACGGTCTAATTCCCGCATTCCGGTAGAAAACCGGATCTCATCCGAGGTGTTAATATCTGTGATGGGAGATGCCTTTACAGCAACTGCAGCAGGTATCTTTCTCCCGCTCTTCGTGCTTCTTTCTACCTGCTCCACCATCGTATTCCATGCGCCACAGGCACTACAGCGACCGGACCACTTGGGGCTCTCATTTCCGCACTCAGTGCAATAAAAAACTGTCTTACTTTTCATGCTGATTCCTCATTCGTTCATATAGTTCAAGTAAGCTGCAGCTATAGCAGCCGCCAACTGTTTCTGATAGCCTTCACTTTGCAACAGCCTCACCTCGCTGGGATTGGACATAAAGCCACATTCCACCAAAATGGCAGGACACTTCACATTCTTCATCAAATAAATATCATCGCCAATGGGCTTGCAGATTTTTTCGTTACTTACATTGACGCTCCCGTTGAGTCCGTACTGTACGGCAGCAGCTAAATCCCCTGCCCATGAAACAGTATTATAAAAAGTCTGTGCGCCGTGTACTTCCGGGTGGCCGGGCAAACTGTTTTGATGGATGCTGATGAGCACATCGCTGCCACTCTTCTGAATGAGCGCCACACGATTTTTAAGATCAGTCACCTTTTGTTGGCGCACTGTGTCCGCGTCGCCATCTGCGAGGCTCTCCTCCCCAGCGCGGGTCATCACTGTCGGGTAGCCCAAGAAGCCAAAAATTCCCTCTAACTTCTGGGCAATCTGTAAATTAAGGCTGCTCTCCGTCGTTCCGTCTGCTGCTACAGCGCCGCCGTCACCGCCGCCGTGACCGGCATCAATGGCAATCAACGTCTGCTCTTCTGCGGCCCATGTTACAGAGACGATCGGTACAATCAGCAGCAAAACGCAACTCACTACTATCATTTTTCTCCACCGCAATGCACTTCCCTCCTCGCCGTACTGTATGCGTGCATCCCCGATGGTATGTGCTGATTTTACCACATTGCGGCAGAAAAGCAAATCCCCCGTGTCCTATAACGCCGCAAATGCATAGAATGGCATGGGCAAACGCCCCAACAGCAAAGGAGGAACACGCATTGTATATTGAAAAAAATGATGACATGACACAGGAAACCCGTCCTGCGGCTTCCTCGTCATGTAAGGATTGGGAAGGCTCCGTGCCGGGACACTGCCTGCCTCTGGCCTTCCCCTATATTCCCAAACAAAACCAGAACCCCAAGCGCTATAATCAGCGTGAAGCGCTGCAACAGGGCACACTGTTTCCCGGTTTGGATCTGCCCTTTCATAGTGAGCTGAAAAGCCGCTTTCCCGCCGCCAACTCCGCGCTTTCGGAGCTAATGGCGCTAGACTTCGCCATTGACGAACTGGGCCTATATCTGGTAACCCACGCAGATGATCAAGAGGTATTGGATCTCTACTGGAACTATATCCGAATGGCACAGGAGGGCCGCGCCAAATACGAAAAAATGTATGGCCCCTTGACTCAAACCACCATCACGCCAGGCGGTTATACATGGTTGAAGGATCCGTGGCCTTGGGACGAAGGAGGAAATGACTGATGTTCTTATATGAAAAGAAATTGCAGTACCCGGTGCGCATCACCAACCCCAACCCCAAACTGGCAGCCGCCATCATTTCTCAGTACGGTGGTCCCGACGGCGAGCTCGGGGCATCCCTGCGGTATCTCAGCCAGCGCTACAGTATGCCTTATCCCGAGCTGAAAGGCCTGTTGACAGATATCGGCACGGAAGAACTGGGGCATCTGGAGATGATTGGTACAATCGTCCACCAGCTGACCCGGAATTTGACCACAGAGGAAATCAAAAAATCCGGTTATGATTCCTATTTTGTGGATCATACCACCGGCATCTATCCTACAGCCGCCTCCGGCACGCCATGGAGTGCAGCTACTATGGCCGTCACCGGAGATCCGATTGCCGATCTCACCGAAGATTTAGCAGCAGAGCAGAAGGCACGGGTTACCTACGACAACATTCTGCGTCTTTCCGACGATCCGGATGTGAGCGACGTCATCAAATTCCTGCGTGCCCGTGAGATCGTTCATTTCCAACGCTTCGGTGAAGGCCTGCGATTGGTGAAGGAAAAATTGGATCAGAAAAACTGCTACTATATTAACCCCGCTTTTGATTGAGCACAACTGTAAAGGGGCAAATCCGCCCGCAGAGATATGGCAGGCTACTTAGCTTTACACATATAAAAATCAAAAGGCTAAGAAGAACTTTATATAACGAATAGGCTTTCCTTCTCATCACTTCTTTCAGAGTACAAAAAGCTCCCCTGCTTTATGGCTAGCAGGGGGCTTTTCTTTTAATGTATGTAAAGTTGGGCACTCATCACACCTTCCAGCCCTCGGTCTTCTTTCGAATCTCAATGAATCTGCGATAGAGGCCGTTCTCTTCCATCAGCTGCTGATGGAAGAAATAGACATTTTGAAACCATAGATAGATAATGGATATGATCCACACACTCCTCCGTCTCGATGATCTCCACTTTCATTTCACTGCACGACTTTGGGAAAATCTTACCTATATCTTTCCGCACGTCATTGTAATCACTTTTCTTCGATATTCCGGTGCAAATACGATATGATACTCGCACCGATAACTCGAATGTGCTGTCTGCTTCAGCTCATTCTTCATCTGCTTAAAAAACTCCTTGCTATTTTTGTGATACGCTCGCCAATCCATCACCACGCTAGCACGAAGGTTTTTATCTACCCCTATTAGAATTATCATGCCTAAAGGCGCCAAGCACAAGACGGATTCGAGAGAACTCTCAAATCCGTCTTAGGCCTATCATTTTACCCGCGGTCTTCTTCTGATCTGGCTCATTTTTTTCCGGAATAGACTGTTTCTTTTCGTAATATCTCTGCGTATGATTTGAATCGCAGATGGATCGACATGCTTGCATATGTACGCCAAGAATTGATCCGCCTGCAGCGCCATGGAGTCCACCACCAACATCTTTTTACCACATACATAAAGCATAGTCTTTTCTACGCTGCCCGAAGCGGTATTTGTAATTTCGCGTATAACCTTGGTGATCTGGGAAACCTGAAAGGAACCGCGCACCAGCCCCAGTCCTCTTCGGAAGGAAATCCGATTTCCCTCTACAGTAACCCGATACATTTTTGTCCATAACATCATGATCCCAAGCGGAAGGTACATACATACGCCCATTCCAATCATCGTCGCTGTATAGGGAGGTTCTCCGGTTATGAACTCATTGATTGTTACAATTACAACGATCAAACCTATGGCCATATAAATTCGGAAGAGGAACGGAGGATGTTTTACAATAATTCGATTACCCGACGCCATGAGCACGGCCTCACTTTCATAATCTATAGGATGTAATTATATCATAAAATCGAAGCATTTCCAGAGTCAGGTTTTAAGGCAGAGCCTCTTTTCCCTTCAGTTCCTTCCTGTCCCGTTGTCACCACCACTGGACAAATTCGTCTGGCGAGTGATTATCACTATACAAAAGAGGGAGGCCGTCGTCGGCCTCCCTCTTTCCTCTTTACTTTGGGATCAGATAATTCCTGTTTCATCGCTGCATGATTTGTGCTCTATGCAACCTATCAACGCAGAAATACATAGCTGCACTGGTCAGAATACTCCGGTGCAAAGTGGAACTGTAAGCGATCAAAATGCTGCAGCGCCTCCGGTGCTGTTACATTATTTTCCGCCATGTAGCGCACCATTTCACCACGAGCCATCTTGCACATGGTCCCTTTTTCGACGATTTTTCCGTCTTTCTCCTCACCGAAAATACAGGTGATGAATCGGATCTCCGGACGCAGATACTTGGAAATGCATTGGCTGTACTCCTTAGATGCCAGATTGATAATGCAATCTGTTTCCGAAAACAGCTTCTCTGCAATTATGTCGTTCCAATAGCTGTAAAGGTCTTTTGCGTCACAGGTTTTCAGCTTTGCCTGCATCTCCAATCGGTAAGGTGTCACACCATCAAAGGGCCTCAAAAGCCCATAAAATCCGGATAGGATCCGCAAATGCTCCTGTACATAGCGAAACTCGTGCTCTGTAAAAACGCTGGGTGCCATGTAGCGATACTGGATTCCCTCATAGCATAAAAGTGCCGGGGTTAAACGGCATCGAAGATCCATTTGCGAAAGCCGCTCTACGTTCAGCTGTGCGATCTGATCGTTACAACGCCACAGCTTTTTGAGCGCCTCATAGGACATGGAACGCAGGGCCATAAGGAGTACCTCTGTCTGCGGCAAAAAATCCGGCAGAGACTGCCACGGCAATCCATCTACGTCCTCTGTCATCTTCTTAGCAGGTGAAATAATGATGCGCATCGCTTAGTCCTCAAAAAGATCCTGTTCCTCTTTTTTTGTGCGCCAATCATCCAGCGCCTGTAGTGCCACAGGTATGGCAGCTATTGCTACAAGAATCGTGAGCACTATTTTAATTGCTCTTCTCATCCTTCTGACTCCTTTACAGATTTACAGAGTCTCCAAAAATGCCAGAATATCACCGGCATTGCTGTCGGGCTTCACCTTAGACATCGCCTGACGAATGATACCCTCCTCATCAATGAGGTAGCTGGAGCGCACTACACCCATACCCAGCTTGCCGGCGAGAGACTTCTCGTTCCACACGCCATAGGCTTTCAGCGTCTCCAAGCTCGGATCGGAGAGCAGCAAAAACGGCAGTTCAAACTTATCTGCAAACTTATGGTGGGATGTGGCAGAATCCTTGCTGATGCCGATGACTACCGTATCCTTTTCCTGGAACTTCGGATACTGCTTAGCAAAAGCACAGGCCTGCCGGGTGCAGCCGGGGGTATTGTCTTTTGGATAAAAATACAGCGCTACCTTCTTGCCGAGAAAGTCCGACAGGCGCACATTGTTGCCATCCTGATCCGGCAACGTAAAATCCGGGGCTTTGGTACCAACTTCTAACATAACAGTTCCTCCTTTTATTTCCTGCACAACGAGGTGCAGGGCCATTAAATTAAAATACCGTTGCAGTGATCGATCTCGTGCTGAATAATCTGGGCTGTAAACCCGGTATAGGTTTTGATACGGTTCTCCATCCGTTCATTTTGATAGCGCACCTTGACGGAGCGGTAGCGCTTACATTTTCGCACACCATTGAGGGAAAGGCATCCCTCCTCCGCCTCGTAGGGCTCCTTGGAACGCAGGATCTCCGGGTTGAACATGACCATATACTTTCCATCACATTCAAAAGCGATGACCCGCTTTAGTGCGCCGATCATATTCCCTGCCATACCCACGCAGCCCTCTTTATGGGCTTCCAGCGTGTCCAGCAGATCCTGTGCCAGCGGCAAATCCTCCTCTGTGGCATCCGCAGACTTCTGCGCAAGGAAAATCGGGTCTTTTACAATAGGCCGAACCATGCTCAGCCCTCCTCTTTCTCAAACTTCGGACATTGGTACCGTGGCTGTCCCACACTCTTTTTCCCGTACTCGATCGCCTCTGTGGGGCAGGAACAGATACAGGCCATGCAGTGGGTGCAGTTTCCCTGCCACCGGGGACGTCCCTCCGTAAGTACAATATTGTGGAGGGGACACACCTCTGCGCATTGGCCGCAGCCAACGCAGGCATCCGTGGTATAAAACTTCTTATCGTGGACAATGAGACTGTAAAATGCAGGATTTACCACCGTGCTCTTCAATCGATCTACCACGCTCAGCGCTCTTTCCGGAAAATCCTTTCCCTGCAAAACAACATCGCCGCCGCTGCGGATTGTAGGCCGTGCCATTCTTATGATGGCCGCTGCCCGCTTGGCATTGGGTACATCAAACATGGCCAGATAGTTCTCCGGCATCACCACCTGCAGCACGCCGCGAAACACGAAACCTTTCTCGGCACACAAAGGGCGAATATACTTTGCGGCATTACCGATCTCAGTGCCACAGGTCATAACGAAGTAGGCATTTTTGTCTCCGGAAAAGGTAGTTTTTTCGACAAATTGCTGAAAAATCCGTGGGATTCTCCACCCATATGTAGGAGATACAAACACCCATGGTTTCCGGGAGCTGAGGACAGGGCTCTCCCCTTTTTTTATGGCCTGCCCCACATCAAAAAGCTCATCTGACAGCTGCTGCGCCAACATCTGTGCCACATAGCAGCTATTACCCGTTCCGGAAAAATAGACGATCATGGGGCACCTCCTAAATTTGTCACAACACCGGTCTATATTTGTTTTATTATATCTTATTTTCTCTCAAATTGCAATTAAAAATAGAAGATGCTACGGAAAATAGGCACATTTAGCGGGGCGTCTACATATATTGTAACGAACTCAATTTTAGGAGGTAGCTATGGAACAGCAGGAAATCGTTGAAAAGCTTCGTAAAAATCCGGCGGCGCTGCAATCTCTGATGCACTCACAGGATGGGCAGAGTCTGATGCGCGCGCTGCAGGGCAACGACGGAGGAAAGACGTTGAACCACGCAGCCATGCAGGCTGCCGGCGGCAACACCGCCGAAATGGTACGTCTTTTGCAGCAGGTCATGGGCAGTCCCGAAGGGTCTGCGCTGGTACATCGGATCGAGGAAACTCTGAAAAAGCAGGGATAAAGCAGAATCTAAGGTAGGAGGAACACAGTGTGGGTGAGCTGGACGAAAAGTTGAATGCGCTTCTGTCAAACCCCGACAGTATGGCACAGGTAATGCAGATGGCACAACAGCTATCAAGTAGTTTTAATCAACAGTCGGAAACGCCGCCACCTCCCCCGCCGCAGACACAGCATGAACCGTCTAAGCCCTCTGACAGCAGTTCTTTTTTAGGTGGACTTGATCCGGGACTTGCCGCCAAATTTCTACCGCTGCTGCAGGAGTACAGTAAACCCAACACGCAGGCTATACAGCTGCTCAATGCGCTGCGTCCCTATCTGAAGGAGGAAAAGCAGGAGAAAATCCAGCGGGCTGCCAAGCTCGCCCGCATCATCCATTTAGGCAAAAAGTTTCTCATGGAGTGGGAGGGATAGGCCGTGTATAACCGTTATGTCCGCAATGACAACGGACAATATAACCGCGTGGTGCAGCACGATGAAGCACAGCAGAAGCCATCCTCCCCTCCCTCTTCCAATGACAATGTCAGTCCTGCTTTCACCCAGTCCTCCGCCGGTCACAACGGGAATACGCCGCACAGCTCCGCCCCGTCCCATACAAGCCGTCCCAGTGAGCTGCGGTTTCTTGATAAACTCCTGTCGCGATTCCATCTCAGTGACATCGACTCCGGCGATCTCATTTTGCTGATCCTGCTCTTCTTTCTCTTCCATGAGGACGGAGACGAGGAGCTGATGATTGCTCTGGGGTTGCTGCTCATATTATAAAAAAGTACCCACCTTCCAAAATCTTTGGAGGTGGGTACTCTTTATTTTAGTTGTTCCTTGGTTAATTCTGCCGGGGTTCCCATGTCATCCGCTGCGCCAGCACACTGCCCAGCGCAATGGACGCCAGTTTGGACTCCGCACTGTCTGACCGGGAAGTCAGCACGATCGGCACACGCACGCCGAGAATGATACCTGCACTTTTGACACCAGCCAGAATAGAAGCAGCCTTATAGATGCCATTGCCCATCTCGTAGTTAGGAACCAGGAGGATATCCGCCTCACCGGCGCCCTCTGCCTGATAATGCTTGTGTTGGCAAGCCTCCTTGCTGAGCGCCAAATCCGTTCCCAACGGGCCGATCACCGTCATATGATACTTGCTCCAGCGATCTGTCATCTTACTAAGAAGGTCCGCATCCACCGTGGATTGGATCTTAGGATCCACATTTTCTGCGCCGCAGACACAGGAAGTATAAATCTTTTCATAGCCCAGTGCATGAAGCGCCATGGCTGCATTCTCCAAAATGTCTGCCTTCTTGTCCAGATCCGGGAACGTATTGACGCCACCGTCGGTCAGCAAAAGCATCTTGGGATAGTTCGGTGTCTCGAAAAACATACAATGAGAGGTGAGGCGTCCCGTGCGCAGGCCTGCCTCCCGTTTAAATACAGCGCGCATCAAATCGGCCGTTCCGATAATGCCTTTCATCAATGCGTCAGCCTTACCTTCGGAGCACAAGGCCACCGCCTTGGCTGCGCAATCCTTGTCATCACCGGCCTCTACCATCTGGTAATGCTCCGGATCCTCCCCCATTTCCATCAGGATAGACCGAATCTCTTCCGTATGTCCTACCAGAATTGCCTCGATAATTCCCTCTTTATACGCATTGACAACGGCTTCCAAAACCACTTCATCATGGGCGGCTGCAACGGCAATCGTACCACGTTTGCTGCTCTTAGCCGCTTCCACTATTCCATCGATCGTGCAAATCATACTGCTCCTCCTTGCCACTTTATTACCTTAATATGTTTTTATTATACTTCTTTTCGGCTATATCGTCAATTAAAAACGTCTTTTGTGAAAATTACAGTGTCTGTTCATGTCCTGCTGAGAGAGTGAATGGGAAACGCCGGATGGGAAGAAATTGGAAGTCATATAAAAGGGCTGCTTTTCTCTTTAAAAGCCCATTCTCACATAGCGCTCAGCCTAAATCAAAAATCATTGCTTTTACAATATAATCGGGATATAATATACCAAGTATCCCCCAAAATAAAGAGTTCGAGGTTGAGAACATGAATACGGAAAAAAAGCTGAATATGACCATGCTCTGCGATTTTTATGAGCTGACCATGGGTAACGGTTACTTTCAAACCGGATATAAGGATCGCATCGTCTATTTCGATGTGTTTTTCAGACAGGTGCCCGATGATGGCGGTTTCGCCATTGCCGCTGGTCTGGAGCAGCTGATCGACTATATTAAAGATCTTCATTTTACGCCGGAGGACATTGCATATCTCCGCGGCCGGAATCTCTTTTGCGAGGAATTTCTGGAATATCTGGCCAATTTCAAGTTTACGGGCGATATTTATGCCGTCCCCGAAGGAACTCCCATGTTCCCCCGGGAGCCGATGGTCATCATCCGTGCTCCTGCCATTGAGGCGCAGCTGATTGAGACCTTCACTCTGCTGACCATCAACCATCAGAGTCTGATTGCCACCAAGGCCAACCGTGTGGTTCGCGCCGCTAAGGGACGCACGGTGCTGGAGTTCGGTTCTCGTCGTGCACAGGGCGCTGACGCTGCTATTGTAGGCGCCAGAGCTGCCTATATCGGTGGTATCAACGGCACAGCCTGCGCCATCTCCGACCAGCTCTACGGCGTTCCCGCCGGCGGCACGATGGCACATGCGTGGGTGCAGATGTTTGATACTGAGTATGATGCCTTCAAGGCTTACTGTGAGATCTACCCCACCAACGCAACACTGCTGGTGGATACCTACAACACGCTGAAATCCGGCGTTCCCAATGCCATCCGTGCCTTCAACGAGGTGCTCAAGCCCATGGGTATTACCAAGTGCGGCATCCGCTTGGATTCCGGCGATATGGCCTACCTCACCCAGCAGGCCCGCAAGATGCTGGATGAAGCCGGTTGGACCGAGTGCAAGATCTCCGTTTCCAACTCTCTGGACGAGCATCTCATTCGGGATATTCTGGAGCAGGGGGCCCAGATCGATATGTTCGGCGTCGGTGAGCGGCTGATCACCGCCAAGAGCGAGCCCGTGTTCGGCGGCGTATATAAGCTGGCCGCAGTGGAGGACGACGAGGGCAATATTACCCCCAAGATCAAGCTCAGCGAGAATGTCGGCAAGATTACCGTCCCCCATTTCAAGAAGGTCTATCGTTTCTACGGCAATAACACCGGTAAGGCCATCGCCGACTATATGACTGTCTATGACGAAACAGTAGATGATACAAAAGACCTGGAGATCTTTGATCCCCGTGCTACCTGGAAGAAAAAGACGGTCTACGACTTCACCGCCAGAGAACTGCTGGTTCCCATCTTCCTGAATGGTGAGTGCGTATACGAAAGCCCCTCCCTGCCGGAGATTCAGGAGTATTGCCGTCAGCAGGTAGATACGCTGTGGGATGAGGTAAAGCGCTTCGACAATCCCCATAACTATTATGTGGATCTCTCCCCCAAGCTGTGGCAGATTCAGCAGGATTTGCTGCGTAAAAA